>Ga0228710_1000869_pt1 | contig 42433 bp, 22 predicted proteins | sample MedpolnodulmetaG_FD_177995 | JGI IMG/M metagenome (GOLD analysis project Ga0228710, IMG submission 177995) | Root nodule microbial communities from Medicago polymorpha collected in Santa Monica, California, United States - pink nodules | ecosystem: Host-associated > Plants > Roots > Nodule... | reverse complement strand
AAATTCACAAAATGTCAATTACCCCCTCGAAATTGCATAACAATGATCAATTTCGTCCATCCGTCCATTTCTGCCGTTTGAATGGTGACGTGGCCGTTAACTGCCCAAATGGCACATCCACGTGAGACACTTAATTAAGACACGTCATAGGGGGTTTTTGCCTAGTTTTGATTTTTTTTTTTAAGTTTTTTTGTATCTACAACGGTAACTTCTTCTTTGCTATGTACATAACCATAACTTCATCTTCTTCCTCATTCTTCTCCATCTCAATTCATTTTCTTCCTTCTAAATCGTTTGAAAATGTTAGGTGGTGGATTTGGATATACAAATCAAAGGAAAATGAAAGAAACAAAAAGTTTTCATTCCATAGTTGAAAGCATGAACATTATTACCCTCAAATGTCACTGTGAACGAGTATCTGTGGTTAGAGTTGCTGGAACTGAATATAATTTTGGTAGAGAATTTTTCTCATGCCCATTTCCAAAGGTAATTGAACCCTAATTTTAGTTTTTCCATTTTTTTCCCAAATTCGTTTACCCCTTTCTGTAATTTTAGGGATTTAACCCATTATTATACCCAAATTTGAGGTTTATTAAGTTGTTGGGTAATTTTGATATGTTGGGTAACTTTGATTTTGATTTTCAAGATCATAAGTACAATTGTAATTTAGGGTTGATGAGGCTGAGGCTTAGGCTTTAGGGCTGCTTAATGGGACACTTGATCAAGATGTCTGGAAGGCTGGACTGTTGAGGAAGAAGGATAATTTGAAGAAAATAAATGCATGTAATGATTGTCAAAATGGTGGTGATGGTATTTGGAAGCCACATTTGATGGAGAAAATACAAATTTCAAGTCAAGATAGAAACAATGAAGAGGTGTGGAAGACAAGGTTGCTGGATAGAATTGATGCATTGATGAATGAAGTTAAGTTATTGAAGTACATGATAGTATTGTTGTGTATCTTGGTAGTTTTGATTAAAATTCTTGGTTCACAATAGTTATATGAAATATGTATTGTTGTTCTAAGTATTTTCTTATGTGTATTGAAAACAAATGTAAGAGGCAATTATGCTAAGTTGCTTTTGTTGTTATTGTTCTAAGTTGTTTGTGTTGTTATTGTTCCAACAAGTTCGTGTCAAAACCCCCCCTGTAGTTTATCAGTAATGGTCAAAAAAAACCCTGGAATATTTAACTTATAATCAAGTTGACACCTCCTGTATCAGTGTATTAGAATATAAAACAGAATAAAACTTCTATTGAAGCTCATAAAGCATAAGTGTTAACTTATAATAAAACTTCTATTGAAGCTTATAAACCGTAAGTTGTTAAAGTACTTAATACATCCGAACTTACAAAATATAACCATAAACCATGAGCTCATAACTACTCAATACATGATAACTTCTAAAATATAAGTCTAAACCATCAGGTCATAAAGTAGCCAATACATCATTAAAATGTTATAACTTTCAAAACAGACGTAAACCATAATACCATTAGGTACTTAATTCCAAAAAGGCCTAATGGTTATTGAAATAGCTACTATTTAGGATTCTGATTTCGCATTCCAGGATTGGGGATAAATAACATGTAATCAGGCTCATTTGTATTAGGACCCGACTTAGGGAATGGAACTCTGATTGGTGGTATTTCTGAACTTGACGTTGCCACCATGTGTGTGGATGCCCGAACTTGTGATGCTCCTCTCATTGCAGATTGTTGGAGTGGTGGTGGTCCTCTCATTTGAGAATGCTGAAATAATGGAGGTCCTCTCATTGTAGATTGCTGGAGTGGTGGTGGTCCTCTCATTTGAGAATGCTGAAATAATGGAGGTCCTCTAATTATAGGTGGTTGGAGTGGTTGTGGTCCTCTGATTGGGGGTGGTCTTGCACCAAAGCCATCAGGGTATACAACCGGGGCCCTTAAGCCGTAAGTCTTTCTCTACAAAATTGAAAATTATTAGTCAAATCAGTCCATGTATTAGGAAAAAAAATCAGATTAGTTGGTGAAACTTTCATACCTTATTGCTAGGCCTTGATGTTTCTGCCTCCTGAGATGGTTGGTCGCCTAATGGTCCAAACTAAGACAATGGAATTTCAGTTTGTGTTTCTACAACTTGTACATTATTCCCTTGTGGTTGTTGTCCATCAGCTCTTGCTTCTGCTACTTCATCTCTTACTTCCTGTCCACCAGCTCTTGTTTCAACTCCTTCAGCTCTTGCTTCCCTTTGTTAGTTTTCCTCTTCTTCTACTGGTACAGGTGGCTTATGAGGACATCCCCTGCTGTTGTGTCCTTCTTGTTTGCATGTTGACCACGTCCACTCTCTCTCTTACCTATTTCTCTCTTTACAACTTCTCTTCTAAACCAAACACACCCTTGTGCATTTGGACTTGTTTATCAACTTCATTGAAAATTCTATGAGAATAAAAAAATATCCTTACGCAATAACATCCTTTGTTTTCTATTATTTAAAGGAAAAATCCTTAGTTTTTTTTTTTTATATTTTTGACAAAAAAACCTGGAAGAGATGAATTTCATAAGCTCACCTACCAACGTATCAACGATGGTAGAAGTACTTAATAATTATTTACTAACGAAATTCATATCTCTGAAGTAAAAGTTGAATTCACAACCTTGAAAAAACACTATTTGTTCTATACAAATGTTTCAACAGTCCAACTGATTTAGCAAATAACCAAAACAGAGAAATTTGCTTGAAAATACTACCATGTATGAAATTTTACTTGATAAATTATATGCATCATAGTAGTTTCCTTTTGACTATAAAATATACTATTGTGTTCTTTATAATATGAATCAGATGCAAGTCAAATAAATAACTTGAAATTTGTATCTTGATGCCTTATTAGACAGCTGAAAACCACAAAACAATTGAGGAAGGTTTTTAGCGCTATTCAGTAAAAAACAAGAAATGCTTAACCAATTCAATTTGATTTTCAAATAATCCGAAAAAAATTTAGTACATTCAAAAAATAAATGCGGCAAAGTATCTTCAATATATTCATGCATATTCAAGACCACTTGTCATCAACTGTAACACTTTAACCAGAACTTGCTCTGACCACTTTCCTCTGCTGCTAACTTTACACAAGACTCCTCCTGCTGACATAATTCCAAGATTTAAGTTCTTCAAATCCTGGACCACTTTTGAGGATTGTGAAAGCACTGTCTCTAATCACTGGGCTGCTACTTCTTATGGTACCCCAATGCATGTCTTGCATTACAAGTTAAAGAGTTAAAGCCTAAACTTCAATTGTGGAATAAAACTTTTATGGGGAACTATCATCAAAGGGTTCACATGGCCCAACAACAACTCAGTGAAGTTCAATTAGCCATAGACCAATTGGGCTATAGTGTGGAAAGATCTCATGATGAGCTTACTTGTCTGACAAATTATTGTCAAGCTCTGAACTTGTTAAATAGCTTTTGGCAGGACAAAAACAAACAAGCTAGACTTATTAAGGGAGATACGAACACAGGTTTTTTTCATGGATCTACAAAAATCAGAGATGTCCAAAGCTACATTAGCCTGTTAAAGGATGGGGATGAGGTCCTCACCAGCAAGGAGGATATTGAAAGTCATGTGCTCCATTACTTTACAGACATTTTCTCTACTTCTTCTGAATATGTAGAAAATGACTTGCTAGACAAGTACATTCCCCTAAAGGTCAGTGATGAAGATAATGATATGCTCACTGCTATACCTTCATCAGAGGAGGTTAAACATGCTGTTTTTGATTTAAATGGAGATGCTGCACCTGGACCAGATGGGTACCCTAGCTACTTTTACCAGCATTTCTGGCACATTATTGGTCATGATGTTATGAACTCTACTCAATACTTCTTTCAACACAATTACATAATGCCTAACCTGAATTCCAACTTGCTTATTCTCATCCCCAAAGTTCATGGTGCTGACAAATTGGATAACTTCAGACCAATTGCACTGGCTAACTTCCAATTTAAGCTCATTACCAAAATTTTAGCTGATAGGTTGGGGGTTATAGCTTCCAAAATTATTTCTATACATCAAAGGGGCTTTATACCTGGAAGACAGATACATGACTGTATAATGATTGCCTCAAAAGCAGTTAACTTGCTGCACAAGAAAGCCTATGGTGGAAATTTAGCTTTGAAAATTGATGTCAGGAAAGCCTTTGATACAGTTAATTGGAAGTTCCTGATGCATGTCCTACAATGTTTTGGCTTCACTCAAGTTTTTTGTGATTGGATTCTCACTATACTTCATTCAGCTAAAATCTCAATCAACATCAATGGTAAGGTTGTAGGCTTCTTCAATTGCACTAGAGGGGTGAGGCAGGGAGACCCCCTCTCACCTCTTCTCTTCTGTATTGCTGAAGAAGTGCTTAGCAGAGGTCTTGATTCTCTGGTGCTGGAAGGAAGATTAACACAGATGAATGCCACTAGGACTCTTTTCATACCCAGTCACTGCCTATATGCAGATGACATTCTTATATTTTTCAAAGGAACGTTGTATAATGTTCAACATATCATGCACCTCTTTAAGCTTTATGGCCAGTACTCAGGACAACTAGTGAATGCCCACAAAAGCAAATTCTACTCTGGGCTCTCTCTCTATCCAGAATTCATACTATATCAGGGATTACAGGCTTCAGTTAGGGGCCCTCCCCTTCACTTATCTAGGTATTCTTCTTTTTAAAGGAAAACCCAAGGTTATTCATTTGAGGTCCATTATGGATAGAATTCATCTGAAATTAAGTGCTTGGAAGGGAAGACTTTTGACTATCATGGGTAGAGTTCAATTAATAAATGTTGTGATTAGCAGTATGCTCACTTATTCATTCCATATATATAAGTGGCCTGCAAGTTTACTTCAGGAAGTTGCCAAAAGCATGAGGAATTTTCTATGGAGTGGTAACATTGAGGATAGAAAGATTTGTACTGTTGCTTGGTCCACTATCTGCAAGCCCATAAATGAGGGAGGATTATCTGTCAAAGACCCTGCAAAAGTTAATCAAGCATCTCTGCTATTTTTAACTTGGAAATTGCTTAACTCTGATGAGCAATGGGCTCATATAGGAAGACAAAGATATCTCAACAAAGACCAACCTAAACCTCACTACTTGACTTCCTCCACATGGCCTGGCATGAAACCGCATATACAAATGGTTCTGAACCACTCTACCTGGGCAGTGGGAAATGGAAAATGCATCCACTTCTGGACTGACAAATGGCTGGATAGATCAATTGCTTCTCACTGGAATCTTCCTGCATCTCTCACCTCATCTCTATCTCTGAAAGTGGCTGACTGTATAGTTAAGGGTAACTGGTGTATTCCTGCATATGTGGTGCTTAAAGACCCTGATTTAGCCTCTCAGATTCACAAACTAACCCTCCTTGTAGATGACATTCCTGATAAGTTGTGTTGGTCATCTGCTCATGATGGGGAACTTACTAACAAGATTGCTTACAGGACTCTAAATGGTACTGGACAGAGTGTGCTCTGGGCTAAATTCATCTGGACCCCCTACATTCCTCCCTCAAGATCTTTTATCACTTGGAGGCTTATTCATAATAAACTTCCAACTGATGACAACCTTAGAAAAAGGGGTTGCTACATTGTCTCTATATGTTGTTTTGTATGCAAAATGCTGAATCTTCTCATCACCTCTTCTTTGCTTGCTCTGTTACTATGAAACTTTGGGAATGGTTGAGTAAAGGTACATGTACTGCTCTGGATTGCTCTAATTGCTTGCATCTGATTTTGGGCACAGTGGTCTCTGGAGGCAAAATGGTTCACCAAATTCTGAACTCTGCTATCATTCACACTATATGGACCATCTGGATTGAAAGGAACCAGAGATAGTTTCATGACAAAAAGCAGGTTATGTCATCTCTCTTCAACTCTATACTTGCTGAAGTCAAACTCAGTCATAGCTTAAATTTAGTCAAGGGAAATTCCACTATGATTGATTATAAAGTTGCTAAGCTGTTTAACATCCCTTTTAAAATCAAGAGCATCACCCCTGCACAAACTATTTCATGGAAGCCTCCCCCAACTTGAGTTGTTAAACTCAACTGTGATGGCTTCTCAGTTGGCACTCATCCCTGTGGTTCCATTCGGGTGGTGATTAGGGATTCCAATGCGAATTTTCTAGGGGCTCTATTTAGTAACATTGGCTATGCTTCCCCCTTAGAGTCTGAATTTTCTGCTACCATGTTGGCAATTGAAAAGGCTCAAGCAATGCACTTGCACAATGTCTGCTTGGAATCTGACTCTATCGGAGTGGTCAATGCCTATAACAAAGATGTTGGGGTTCCATGGAAAATGAGAGCAAGATGGCACAACTGTATGAGGTTTTGTAAGAGCATCACTTGCTCTTTTGTCCATACTCTCAGAGAAGGAAACATGGTGGCAAATGCTTTGGCAAAACATGGGCAGGGCCTCTCTTTATACTCTACTCAATGGTGGTCCACACCACCATCTTTTATTGCTTCCCTGCTTCTTAGAGACCAACTTGGTCTACCTTTCTATATATTGGATATGTCTTGACTTGTATTGTTTGCTTGTTGGGGTTTTTTTGTCTTTGTTTTGCTTTTGGTAGTTCTCTGTATTGCTTGCTTGTTTTGTTTTGATGAATTGGTGTTTGTAAAAGATTCAGGCCTCTCCTGATTTTCAATATATTCCTAGCTTTATAAAATAAAATAAAATAAAACTAAATCTTTCAGTTCACACTCTCTAAACAAAGATCACCCTATTTTATTTAAATTAGTATTTGTTTTTATTATATTTTTAGGGACATTTTACTACTTTTATTTTATTTTTCGATAAATAGGTAAGATCTAGAAAAATGAAGTAAATGATTAAGAAATACTGGAAAACAAAACATTTGATGAAGACTTGATGCCGGAGAATCAAATGATGTAAGTGGAATGATTCTCCAATTCTTTGCAAGTGTAAAATCAATGTCAATCTGCCAATCTTTTGCAACACTAAGAGCATAAATTGTCACCATAACTTAAAGGAAGATAAAAAAAATCACAAGGACCCTTGTGCCTTCAATTAGCTTGTAATCCTTGTATTTCTCACCACCACTTCATTGTATTTGCTCTTGCATTTTCATAAAGTTTTAGTTCTTTTATTTCTTCTTCTTTTCTTTTATTGTAGTTAAGCATGTCATTATGATAAGTGAGCAGTTTACTCCTTGTTTTAGGGCTGAGATCTAATTTTTGTTTGGTTGGCGTCATTTTTTTGTTTTTAGTTGCAAAACTTTCCATAATTCCATTGTTTTTATTTTTATTTTTTTAAAATAGGGTCTTAAGGTTCTAATTTGATTGTTTTTATATGTGAAATTCTAGGCGACATCCTTTTTGGGAAACAAAGGAAGGGGGTGCATCCACAATATTAGACAAGGACATTGTCACATGACAATAGTCTAAATATGACGAGTGGAGAAAAAAAACTTTAGTTCTAATCTATAAGAATAAACGGTGTACATAAAATTGCGCAAATTATATGGGATTAAACATATCAATCATACCATAAAGTTTTGAGAAAGAGTGATCAAACAGTGATTAAGAAAAAAGACTCGAGTTACTAACAACCACTTTAATTTTTGTCTGGGAAGTCAACCATGGAAGTAATCTATTTACTACGACGTGTGAAGGAGAGATACCAACAGATAAGAAACACTTGCACTTAATTTTCATTGATTTGAAGAAAAATGAATAATAGAGTGCCTAAAGAGAATTTTGTGGAAAACCCAATAGAAGAAAATAGTTAGGATATGATTGCTTGTATTCAAGGTATCAAGAATATATATATCATGTCAAATATCAAAATAAAACTTAATCGCATTTGGTTATTAGTTTATTGGTCTATATAATTGTATGATAGATTATATACTTAAAGACTTAAAGATAAAATAAAACTTTAAGTAGGCTTACATAGATCATAATAAGCCTTCAAAAATGTCAAACTCGGGCTCAAAAATAAGTCTATGACGGGTAATACGACAAACTTGAGCCTTCAAAAAAATTTATAAGGCCAAACATAATCGTTGCAAAGTCTAAATCATCTAAACCTACTTCCACCCAAATTTGGTTTCCTTGACTCCCCTAAAGAGTGTTAAGTACGAAATTTTGTTTTTATTAGCTATTAAACTAAGAAATGCATACGTGTTGGAACATAGAGTGTGTGTGAACTGAAAATAAAAACTCTAAAGTTCCATATTGGATAGTAGAGTATAATAGTGAATGTGATTTAAAAAACCCTTAAGCCTAACATTGCTTAGTTTACACACATTATTTAGTTTCCAACATTATAAAAGGAGTGATCATGATTTTTTCCTAAATGCACCAAAGATTTAGGAATTTACAAGTTTTCTCTTTTCTCTATCTTCTCGTCACACTTCCGAACTACTTCTCCTCTTTCTTTTCTATCCCCACGAAAATTTTTCTCTTATGAAAATTTTTCTCTCTTCAAAGAAATGTTTCCCTTCGATTTATGAGTGGTTATAGTACCAATTTAGAGCGGTTATAGTATTCCTTCAATTATGAATGGTCCTAGTACAAATTAAATTTAGAGTGGTTATAATATCATTGTCCCTTTGGTTAAGGAGTGGTCCTAGTATCATATTAGAGTAGTCATAATACCAAATCAGAGTGGTCATAGTACCATACTATAAAAGTATCATTACCATATTTGATGGTGTATTTTTAGAACGGATCCTATATTGCAACAAACTCTGATATTGTAGTTAAGTTGTTTTATCTTGGAGACGTCATGGTTGATAATCTATATGCACAATTTTAGATAGTGCCACAAAACATCTTAAGAAAATAAATCTAGTCCGCAACTCATCCCAATAATCTCTTTGGTGGCTGGAAAATAATTTTTTAACTGTTTTTAAATATTGTTCCAACAATAAGTAAAATGTAAAGCATAAAGGTGCAAGAACAAAAATACGAAAAACAGTTGTTTGATTTATAGTTTGAATGTGTTTAATAAAACACCATTGCTATTCATCCCGAAGCAATACGTTCCGACGTCATCCCGAATGAATATAAGCCGCTGGATTTATCATTTGCATAAATAATGGGAAGTTGAAAGTAAGAGTGGTCCCCACTGACCATACATGTTTGGGGAGTCATGATTCACTCGGGAAAAAAATATTCGGGACATCTATCATTATCCTTAATAAAATATACAAGAGTGATATTTATAGAAAACACTAGTCATAGTGAACAAAATACAGCGGCTTAGAGCATTTAGCCTTGGTTGGCTATTTTCACAAGTAGTGTGTGATTCTTTCAATTTCTAGGAGTATGTGTCTCCCCAAATATGTTTAGCTTGTTTATCCTTACTTCTTAGTGTAATCTATTTCCTACATCCATACATGCATTTTTTTTCTTTGAATGCGTCTCTATGTAAATAGTCACCTAAGTTAGTTTCCCTATAAACATATTACAAACCAAATGTAAAGTTGTCAAGTTCCACTCAACTTTGATTGATTTTAACACTCTCACGACCTTCATGAAGCTCTGTGAACTTGAGAAAGAGACGATTGTCTCATAATTGATTGTCTTTCCTCGGCTAACCTTCATTCGACTAAAGAAAACTCAGTTGAACATAAATTTGGTTACATGTCATTCTTAGTTGATAACTTATTTATTTTTAAGTGTAAATAGAGTGGAAAACATCAAACATCCCAGAAGTTCTAAGTATAGTGTTTTGTTTTTTGGGATAAAAAAGAGAAGATTCTTATCTATTCTCATCATTTGGAAAAGAGAAAACAACTTCAAACAATAGTCATTTTGTTTCTTTCTTTAATTTTTTTAATCCTCCACTATATTTTTAGCATCTAATGGAAACAAAAACACCCCTGAATCAGCAAGATAAAATTAGGTCACCCACTTTTTTCAAGCAAAACTTAGGTAGCAACATAGTTTTCTATGGGCGCATTATCTATCTGTAATGAAAAGCAGTTGATGGATGGTGGGGACATGTTGTCTAAGGACCCTACTCATATATGAGAGGAATGTAAAAAGTGTTATGTACTGGCAACAATCACGGAAAGGTACACACTTATGATGGACTATGGACTATGGTACCGCACAACAATATCAAGATTTAAAATAGCTTGAAGCTTATTCAAGTTGAAACCCACTTCCACAGTGAAATTAGGTCATGATAAGCCAATTTGGAGTGCCCTGTTGCAAGATGACTCTAAGTGGGTCATAATCTATCATCACTTTTTTGAACTACTACAGCTTTCTTTGATGTCTTAAAAATTCGTGACCGTATAAGTGGCCAACATTAATTCCCCACTAGATTAAAATATTCGTTTCTTATAATATATATTACGAAAATGTTAACTAATGTGTCAGAATACTGGTTAAGGAGATTAATATAAAATATTGTATTAGAAAATGTGAAAACGTTGTATATTCAACTTTTTAAAACTCAATAATTTATTGTTTTCTTTGAATGAAAATTTTCTACTTTTAACTTACGACATATACATTGTAGACATGAGAGTACACCATTGTTTGTAAATGATTAATTTTATTGAAAACTTGTTGGAGATAAAAGAAGAGTTTTGTTTTTTTAGACATACATAGAAGAGGAGTTGTTTCATCCTAATCAGATTTTCTTTATACGTAAAAGTCGTAGAATCCATAATTGATCACTTATCTAATGAGTTGGAACAAAATAAAATTGGGACATTTTTAGCCTATATCTCAATCTATGTAAAAAAATGGATTTTTTAAAATTGATATGTGACGTCTTAATCCATCATGTGAGTATATTCACTGTCACCATATTAGGTATGTGTCATGTCCCTGAATTAAATATCAATATATTGTTGATAATAATTCCAAATGAACATTTTAGTTCATATACCGATTTAAATTTAGATTTTGTGTTATCTCTCAACCACCTAAATAAGACTTACCAATTAATTCATATGAAATGATATCACTTATCAAAGTATTATTACACATACACCAAAAGCCATGCACCCACCTCCTCTTACTATGTTTCAATCAAACACTAACTCGAGCATCAAAATATTTGCAACTATATATCACCCCCGATGTAGGTTCGATTCCCACAGGCTGCAAGGCAATTGATATGATAAATTTCTTAAAATTAATAATTTCAAAAAAAAAAAATTGGATAAACAAGGAATAGTTGGAGTTGAACCTAGGACATGTACTCCCTCTGGTCTCAAATATAAGAAAAGATTCATTTTTTAGGTTCATTGAGTAGTTAATGTATCTGGTCTACATTGTAAAGCATATATATTAATTATTCAATGAACTTAAAAAAAGAATTTTTTCTTACATTTGAGACCAAAGGGAGTATAAGAGAAAAGAATCATCTCTATCGCTAGACCATAGAAAAGAACATGATATATTTGCAATATATATAGTATATAATCAATATTTTGAGGCGTAGTAAACAAACAAAAAAAGGTAATGATCATGTATGACCATATAAAAGAACGTGATATATGCGCAACATATATAGTATATAATCAATATTTTGAGGTCTAATAAACAAAAAAAAAGATAATAATCATGTGCGACTATAGCCATTCTTAACTATATGGTGAATCCACCTATGTGTATATCACCACTCCATCATGCAGTACGCCACTTGCTCCACCACCACCTCAAAACCATCTCTAATGATCTATTATCAACTCTCTCAACATCAAGTTTATTCATATTTATTTTACTACACACGTTTTGCGCTCTACAATTTTTTTTTTTTGGATATACAAAATGAAAATAGCATTGCAAAGTCAAACGATTAAGTGACCGAGTTGAAATTCAAAACTTGATCATAAGTCTGACCTAGCAATTTTGACATTTTTATTAATCGAGCTATTTTATTTGCATAATAGGTAAATCCCATTATTTCAGTTGACATTGTTGATGGAATGCCTGACTAGTTACGAGTTACCACCTAATTTAATCAATCATGATTTCAACAAGACGGTGGCACATTCTAGGCATCCAATATATGATCATTTTGAGTGCACATTCTTATTCCTGATAGGACTGGATCCTAATTTTATTAAAGACTTTTTCATCCATATAGATATATATTAACAATTTATGGTAAAAAAAGTAATTAAATATTGATTTGAATTCGGGGACGCAAGTGAGTGCCTTTTTGATTTGTTGCATTTGTCCCCTTTATGCTTTACATAGGTCTGCACTATTTAGAAACATCGCCAATTTGCAATTATTAAGGCACACGAATTTATTTTTTTAGCAGCTAGGACACATGAGTTTCCATGATAAAATTGAAAAATCACTTTCTCAATTGTTCCATCATATGATCAATCGTTAGAGAATCCATTTCCTACCCTTAAGAGCTTTTACTCTCAGTTGGTTAAAAACTATGGATGGGGAAGTAGAGAATGTGTAAATCTAACCAACCAACCTTAAGAGTATAACATCCCAATCAATGCGATTGTTTTCTCATAAATAATATCACCAACCAAATAATATTTTTAAGTTGTTTTCTCATAAATAATATCACCAACCAAATAATATTTTTAAGTTGTTTTCTCATTAAATAATATCACCAACCAAATAATATTTTTATGCTAGCTGTATATATAGTGTTCAAAGAAAGCAAAACTTATCCGTAAAAAAATTTCAAAGCCATGTCCAAAAAATGAAGAATAAATTAATAAGGAATAGAGCCAAATTTCTTATTGGATTTTAGGGACAATTGATTGTACAACTTTTGTTCTTTCTCAATGCTTTAGAACATAAAACCAATTATCAATTTATGTATTGTGTTAAATAAAACAAAAAATTGCCATCTAATGCCAAATTTTATGAATCTATTATATTAGTTATTAAAACAAAAAATTTATGTATTGTGAAACAAAAAAGAAGTATGTACACATTGCTTTTTTAATATTAGTTATTAAAATAACAACTCTTGATTTTTTAATTTTACATTATACTCACTTTAAAGAGTCAAATCAGCCTGGTGTAGATGTAATTTCGTTTTTTTTACCTTTTTCTTCAAATCAAGTAGATAATTATAAATAATTATTTATATCCAGTGTTAAATATATGGTAAATTCTTTTTACGATCAAATAACATCACTCTATCCAATATCTGATGGACACTGTTGGCAAAACTACCCCATCAAATCAAATGGGTCACACAGAAGAGAAAGACAAATTGGATTTTTTCTTCCGATAAACTAAAGTTAGCCATCATACAAAAAACTAAAATCTAAAAAATATTTTGAAGCATTCGTTAACAAGATCTAATAAAAAATTAAAATTTAAAAACCATTTAGAGCTGAAACTAAAATTTAGAAACCATTATCAACTCTTTAATAGTTACATTACATACCAAAACACAAGGATTGAATAGAATGAAATGTAATGGTAATCAAAACCTATTAAGACCTTCTACCTAACCTATTCCTTTTTTTTTTTGCTCATTTTTTTTCTTCATCTCAAGCTCTTCTAATCTCATAAAATGTTACCACCATTTTCTTCAAAAAAAAACATGTTACCACCATTTTTTACTCAAAAACAATTTCCTAGGAAAATGATAAAAACATAGATACATTGATACAACAAAACGGTGGCAACATATGATGAGAAGAGTTGTAACACAACACGACTAATTATTTACAAATACAAAGGAATCGGTAGTTGCGGTGGCTTTAGCGGTGGCGGCGGCTTTTCGACAGTGACAACAATATTTTCTGGCCGTGATGGTTGACACGGACATGGCATCGCTATGAACTTTGGCACATCATCCCCTGGCATCATCACTGAAAAACTTTCTCCCCTGTTTTGCTTCAAATCCTAATCATTCCACCAAACAACATAAGAAACATTAGAAACTATATTCTAGTATGTGTCACAAATTTTCTAACAAAAATTTCACTTTAAATCCTCAGCATCAGCGACACTGGTGTAACATCTGCTGCAAAGTTACTAATTTAGAATTAGTAACTCTGCAGTATGGTACACCGTGTAAGAAATGCAGAGGATCAAATTTATATTAGAACTCTTTAATTTAAATTCAATGAAAATTAAAAGGGTTGTTTAATACGTACGGTGGAGTAAAGTTTAGATTTATTTGATGAATGAATTTGAGGGTCAGAATCTGAAAAAGATTGGCGTAAGGAACGAACTTTGTCCCAATGGTAGCAACAAGAGAGGATACCACTCAAGCTAAAAATGATGATCAAGAGAAGGGCAGTGCCCAAAGGGAAACCAAGGGACGGTCTAGATGCATCCACATGGGATGGTGTAAGATGATCTTGGCTCTCCATTGTGTTTTGTTTTTGTTATTGTTATTGTTTTCTCTAGCTCCTCTTACACTCATGTGTTTGAGGAACACAAAGAAGGAAAAGAAGGGGAGGAAAGAATCACTTTTGGAGTGTGAATTTGGAGGGTGTAATGTAATGTGTGTGTTTGTGTTGGTGGTGATGGTGAGGTATTTATATAGAGTATGGAAATGGAAAATTTGGAGATAAATGGAAATGGGATTGGGTAGTTACGTGTTAAGATGGGATATTAAGTTGTTTACTATCTTATGTCATGTGAAGTCCTGCCCATAGTACGGAAATATTGTAGGGTCCATGTTTGGTGTTTATTTTTCAATTTTGTATCGGTGATTGTTGAAATTAGGACTTGAGAAAGACAGAAAGTGTTGTTGACAACCATTACGTGCTCAAATAAATATCAAAGAAATTAGTTTTTTAATTACATATTAGATACTAAATTATTTGAAATTGTTTAGTTGTACCAACCTATTTAAAAAAATTGGAGAGAGTTTATCTCAATATGACAAACTAAAGTTTGAATTTTGACTAAGAGATGTTTATATCTTCGGTGGAACTGATAAATGTCAAGAAAAAGTTAATTGTAATGGAAGTTAATAAAAAAGTTAGGTTATAGAAATTTTCGATGATTGCACAACTAATCATGTTGATGGAGTTGTTGGTTGTGGTGGATATCCTTCGTCGAGATGGAGTTATTGGTTGAATTGAACATTGTGGATGTTGTTTGTTGCGAAGATGACCGATAGATTTGTATTTACTCTAAATCGGTGTGTTTTGTTTTTGTATATGTAGTTCAGTTTTGCGTGCTTACGAAGGACTTAAGTTAGCTAAGAAGAGAGACCGTAATATGATGAAGTTTAATGTAGACTCTAAAATTGTGGTGGATTGTTTGAAAGGTGTGAATACTTGCTTATGTTTCTAGTAATAGAAGTCATGTCCAACAATTCAAAATGATGTTGACTTAAGATTAGACGGTGAAAGCAAATCATACTTGTCGAGAAGACAGTTAATGTGTTGATTTCATGGTTAGCTAAAGATATCACTGCGATCGAATTTTATCATTTATGAGTTTCGTTCTACTCTCTTTAAATCTCCATGCTTGTTTATTGCTTTCTAGTTATCTTTTTATTGGGTTTTGGTCCCTTTAATTAAAAAAATTAGAATTTTTTTTTTTTGAAGAAGTTAAATTAGTCCATCAAAATTGGTACCAGAGAAAATCGAATCTGAGACTTTAAGGAGGAGCACATTCAGAGGTCCCATGCCAATAACAAGAGAATAATTTATTGTTAAAATCTATTTTAGAAGTGTTTTGCTTGAAGTGCAAGTGATTTTGATTCTTGTGAGTGATTATATACATGGGATAGAAATTAAGAAAAAGTAAAAAAGGAAGATGAAGAAGAGTGGCAGGCAAGAAAGTAGTGGAAACATGAACGGTGAAGATAAAATGAAAAAACAAATTAAATACGGCTATTGGAAAGCATGAAAAGCTGTTTTTATTTGGCCGCTTTATTTTCATTTTATTCTGTCCTTTCCCAACTTCCTAAATCTCAGTCTCACATGCTTTTTAGTATTTATTATTTTAGTGCTGTCAGAATCGGATATGGCAAGTTACATTAATTTTCTCATTTAATCATTGAATGTGTTAGTTAACGTTAATTTACTTTAACCTACCTAACCTTATAAGGAACATCCAAGTAGTGCTATGCTAGTAGATAGATGTATATAAAAAATGAAGTTTGGGTTCGTTGAACTTACTACAAAGATAATTTAGATAAACTTTAGTTTTGCAGTGATCACTGATCAGTCATGTTACATATCGCGCTGATGTGGCAATCATTTGTCTCTTCTGTCTTGTAACCGATTGTCCTGCTGGTCACTGATTGCCATTCGCCAATAGAATTTTTTTGACAGAAATAGGAATTAGAATTTTCTCAGAGGAGAAATAAGGATTAAAATTACTGTCCGTAAAATATAGTTCAACTATAATGTTAAAATTGTTCGGTGAAGATCGAAGATATAGAGTTGTGGTTCACAGTGCTTCGGTGCAGAAGAGATTTAGCTTCCACGTTAACACTTCAATATTCTTATCAATATTTGAAAGAGGTGGTTATTTATGTGTGAGTCACTCTTATATAGGCGCTTCAATGTTAGCACTTAGCACTTCAACGTTATATGAAAAACATGTTAACACTTAAACGTTGACACATTACATTGGCACATCAACGCTCAAATTAGTATTTGGGAGTGACGTTGAATCACCCTTATATTGTCGCAGAGGACTCTATCCGTCTTTAAAAGATGTGGCGTGATCTGCGGAGGTAGTTAAAGACGAGATAAACGGTGGAGATTGGTTCAAGGTGCGCTTCTATGCAGTAATCCACACAGTACTATGTGTGCACCTTTGCCAAATTTCACCTCATGTGTTCTTGGGCTTTCGCTCGTTTGGCTGTTTGTCATTAGACTTTTGTTGGTCCGAAACAACTTCATTTACCGATAAAAAAAACAATTGCTATGACAGACATGTTTAAAACATAATAAAATTATAATTTTTGAAGTGAACTAGGTTAATAGTAGGTTTAATTGTATTTTTTTTCCTTCTCTTCTATGATTTTCATGAATATAGCCTCCTTCTTTTTGGATTGAATAATTTTTTTTAGAGAAATATGCTTATAGCATTTCATTAATAATAAGAGATTCAGTATATTGGGGTATGTGAAAATAAATGGCGGCACTAGCTAGTAATGTGAATTCTCCTGCAAGAATATGAACAACCCTATTGACTTGTTCTGAGAATAAATCTGTCATGGATAAAGCTTCAAGCTTTGGAAAAGTAGAAAGAGAATTTATTGATTGATTGATGAAAACAGTTACAAGAGCAGCTTATATAGAAGTTGAGATCTCTAACTAACTACATGCAATACAAATGAAATGTAAATGAAAGTGAAATTACAAATGCACAAAGATAACTTGCGCGCTAAGTAACTTCTACATTATCCTTATTATGTAATCTTTTTCTTTAATGCTTTTCTCTAATACTTGTCGCCTAACAAACTTCACCCTAGAGTTGGTAAAGAAAGAACTAACTAGAGTACGACAGGAAGAAATAATGCACCCAAATTTAAAGTAGTCGTCTCGAGTAATATGGAAGGCATCGCAAATAAGCTTAGAAGGCATCACACATTTTGGATTGAATAATTGATATCGCACTTATAACATTTAGTATAATATAGGTTCCAACTTCTCACTTTTTATAAAAAAAGATGATGATTTTTGGTTTCAAAAATAAAATTTCTATCCATAACAATCAAAACTGAGACAACACATTAACTTTTGTAGGGTCAAAAGCATTATTGTTGTGGTGGTGGTAATAATGGTTGGACAAAAATAGCAACAAATGCAATAATTGAGTGATAAAAAAATTCAATAATCTTTTCAAAAAAAAAACAATTAAAAAATATACTATTTTCATGAGCATAGAGAACAAAATGTACAATTAAATCTTAAAATTCTCAGAATTGAATCGAAAATTAAGCAGAAGATATTTTAGTCATAGTTGAATAATTCAACTTGTAAAAAAGAAAATAGTTTGACAATTCAAGAAGACTAAATTGAATGATTAAAAAAATTATAAAAAAAAAAACATAAAAATGGAATAAAATATTGAGCCAATATATGAATTAGCTAATTAAGACCATTTGAAAGAGATGTTTCAAATTTCGTTCAATTTAATAAAAAATATTGGATTCAAATTCAAAGTTGTGAATGCAGTGATGATGTAAAAAAAATTGAGAGAGAATTTTATTTTTTTTCTTTGAGAGAGAGAATTATAATCATATCAAACATGATATATATTTTTTTAGAGATCAAACTTGATATTATATTATTTTTTAGTTATATGCGGAGAATATCCAAACTAAAAAACATGCGAACCAATTTATTTTGGGTGACATTCTAACTAACTAGTTCTTAATTCAGTTTAATTTTTAAAATATTAATTTAAGATGCCCAAGCATTCACTTCATTAGAAGTATATGCTGAAAAAAGGCATTATCTATGTGGTTTTGTTAAAATTAAACAAAAAAGAAGCTTCACTCATACCGTCTAGATAATTCTTGTTTCACGTGTATCAAGTTAAGCATGGAAATCTTAAACCTTTGTTAATTAGGACCTTCGTTGACAATTTTAGTATTTTAGGTTTTATTATGCTCAATTATTCTTTGCTTCTTCTGTCTGAAAATGTCTCAAATAAATGCCACGCTGCTTTTGCACTCCAAGTTCTCTCACAACAAGGAATATCATCGATCAAGTGATAAATCCTTGGAAGCTTGGGATTTGTCATTTTATCAAGTAAAGGGCTATTTTAACACCATATGAACAAAATTGATAAATCATCAATAATTTTATGCTATTCTTTGATTCCTTGTGAATAAAAAACTTAGAATTTTGATAAACTATAGGAAGTATCTCAAAATTGAAACTCTTGACGTGCCGCACAATATTCATACTATGCATTATTGTGTACAATCGTACCTCCATGATTATTGCAAAGGTAGAATAACAAAACAACATCATACTAAAACAATGAATCACGAAAGAAAAATATATGTAACAACTACTTATGTAAATAAAAGAGTAGGAGAAAGGACGATTAAGATGGTGATTTTGGTTTAAAATTGACTTTAAATTATCCCTTTCTAGTGTGAATGAAGTAGAAGAAACTAGAGTTGTAGGTGACGGTTCACAAGAAAAAGAATGAAGATATTTTGTTAAAAAATAAAAATAAAAATTGGCATGTGAGACATGACATAACAATCTTGTTAGACGTATTAATCAAAAATTAAACAATCTTCCAAATTTTAATATTTTAATATGTTTTACATGTTGACACCAACAAAAAAGAAAGTATGAATAATATTAATATGATTTGGATGTCCATATTCCTTAAGATTTTCTATGTTCAATAACTTGTATGAGTGAATGCCTATATTCATTGTTTAACTTTTATGAGTGAATGCTTATATTCATTGTTATTGGCACTTAATCTTATGGCTCTTCATGTACTTGCAACTTACCACATTTGTGTCTTATAAATAGGACTTATATTTAAATGTAAAGAACACACTTGTAAATTAATACAATATACTATTTTGTTCTCTCTTTATCCCTTTCACTCTATTCTTCTATAACATTCAATATATTGTGATACTTTTGATTAATTTCATAACAAAACTTAATATTTTTAATATATTATAATTTTTACATGTTAACACTACTAAAATTTAGTGTAAATATTCAATTTATAAACAAAAATTTAAATAAATAAGTAAAGTGATAAAACTAAAGTAGATAAAATAGTCACAAGGATGGGGGGTTTGAATTGTGACCCTTTAAAAATTAAACATGTAACTTAAAAGTTATTCTTAAGTTGTAAACTTGGAATGGTTAAGTCAATAGACAGACTTCAGAACGTTCTGAAGTGTTAGTGTAAAAAAACAGTTTAAACAATTAAATGTGTTTGTGTGTGTTCTGTTTACTGAAAGTAAAAAGTAAAGATCAGAGAAGAAGAACACACAGAAATTTATAGTGGTTCACCCAATGTGGGTTAGTCCACTCCTCAAAAAGTTATATGTCTTTAAATCCGTCACGGACACACGGCCGGGTAGCTAAACGAGTATCCACGGGTATTTGACTACCCATTATTATATAGATACAAACACGAATTTGATTGTACCCATACCCACGGGTACTCATACCCGATAATAAATTAAATAAATTATTAAAATATTCTTATATATCTTATCTTATTACTTAAAGTTGTTACCTTATTGAAGGAAATTTTATCGTCCACCTAAGATTCTTCATTAATAACCTATTTTTGATTTTTTTAATTCATATTATTAAATTCACCGTTTCTACTTCTTTCACATCATAAAATATATCATATGGATTATGTCAAAATCATGAATTTTCTATTGATTATGTATGATTTATAAAATTTTGAATAGATTATGTATGGATGTTTAAAAGTTAAAGTTTTTTGGTGATTAAAAAAAGTTATTATTTGCACCAAAAAATAAATAAAATCAAAAATTCATGGGTACCCATGGATACCTCAATACCCACGGGTATCCGCATAGTGGGTACCCAAGAGGGTACGGGGCGGGCACGGGTATCATATTTATCCAACGGGGCGGGGACGAGTATCATACTATCCATACCCATGGGTACACATTGACATCCCTAGTAAAAACTTACTATTAATTTTGAAGACATTTTCACCTGAAGTGAATTCATGTAGATTATCATACTTAATTAAGTCTAGCACGACTTGAAAGCTTTCAATATATATATATAAAGGACATGTTACAATATATTCATAAGACTCACTTTATATTTTTATATAAAAGACTTAATAGCTATTTTGGCCCCCAAAGTATCACGAACTTGCGATTTTGACCTCCTATAAAAAACAATAACAAACCAATCCTCTAAGTTTAGCCCCTTTTGCACTTTTGACCCCATACCAATTTTGACCCGTAAACGCACACACACCTCACTTAAGTGACTAGGATGCCACGTGTGTAATTTTTGAATTAAAAAAAATTAAAATTGCCACATAATTGTTTATGGAATTAAATAAATAAAAAAGAAAACGAAAAATAAAAAAATTATGTGGCAATTTTAAATTTTTTTAATTCAAAAATTACAAACGTGGCATCCTAGTTACTTAAGTGAGGTGCCATGTGTGCGTTGACTAGGTCAAAATTGGTCTAGAGGCAAAAATGCAAAAAGGGGGCTAAACTTAAGGGGCTGGTTTGTTATTGCTTTTTATAGTGGGCCAAAATCGAGAGTTTGTGATACATAGGGGGTCAAAACTGTTATTAAGACTATATAAAATTCCCCAAAGGGATTAATTTTATTGATGCATATATTTCATATTCTCAAAGGGATTACTTAATCAAATCGAAATATAGAAACATGTTGTATAATATTCTTAGTGAATATTTTCTAAAAGAGTGATATAAAAATGATATCATTTGTCCATTTGCAAATAAATCTTAGAACTCCGAAAGAGTTTTTTGAAAGTTGATTTTTTAAAGAAAAGAAATTAAGATGAAATATGTAGCAATGATATATATTTATTTGAGATTACAAGTTGAGTATTTGAAAAATAACACTTTTCTGAATCATGAAGCTTATATAGAAATGTGTTCAAATGTTTATAGATGGACAAATTATATTTGTTGTGCGCTCAAATGGGTGTAATGCCACTAGATGTAGACAAAGATTGTTTGAGAATTTGAGTAAATAATGAAGAACTAATTGGTCCTGAAGTACCATATTTTAGTTCAATTGAAGGACAATAATGCATCTTGATAATTATTCATGTTATGATATATTATTTGTTATTTTAGATATGCAGGTTATTTGTAACCAAAACAAAAAAGATATGCAGGTTATTTGTCTGATTCTCAACATTAATTGGATTTGATTGAGGTCTATGTCCAAACACATAGAAGAAACTTGCAGTTTGTCTTCCAAAAGAAGGAACACAACAATCAATTATGAACATAATACCATGAGCATTGCTTAGTTGAAAGAATGGTATATTAAGGGAGATAGAACAAAGGCATATTTTTTGAAAGTTCTTTTTCTCATATGATCTGCAGAGTTCAGGTATACTCCATTTACCACTTGCTCCATTTAGTCCATTTAAGGCTTGGATGCAAGAAATGTGAGAAAAAAGCAATCAGGGGTTGAGATTTAAAATTAAGAAAATAATATTTGTTTAATAAAAATGCAATTTGTTTTCCTTCATTCACCGACTTTGCCCTGTTACTGCTATCTCAGACATCTTTTCCCCTCTCTTCTCATCGTCGTCCACCACCACCCCACCTCCACCGCCGCCTATCGCCGCCCTCTCAGTAAATCACCACATCATCACTCTCCCCTATTCCTCTCATCGTTGTCTCGCTACCACCATCACAAACAAATACATCGCTGCCGCCACGTATTATTGGTGAAAATATTTCATCAATGAAATTTTTGTATACAACCCGGAAACAATAACCAAAAGGCTCATTTATTATGTACCAGTAACAGAAATTGCAAGATCAGTGCCATAATGCTTCATATATAAAAGTGAGATAAAAAAAATCAGATCTTCGCGAAATTAAGAACTCTCGTAGCTTCATTATGCACTTAACAATTACATTGTGATTGACTAAGAAGGCAGCGACGGACTACGGCGGGGTGATGACGAGAGAGGATGGGAGGAGAGGGGAGAAATTAGAGATTCCAGCAGTAACATGGGAGAGGGAAGGCTAACCAGGGAAGAGAAATTGCATTTATTTTATTTTTATTAAACAAATATTTATTTTTTTAATTTTAAATCTCAACCCTTGATTCTTTTTTTGGCACATGTCTTGCATAAAAGCTTTAAATGGACTAAATGAAGCAAGTGGTAAATGGAGTATACCTGGACTCAGAAGGAGTCCGGTGATCTAAACATTCAACAAATTTGTTCGTGTGCTAGTCTTAAATGCCTTTTACAAAGTAACTCCTAAGTGAAATGCTTGAGCAGCTGGTACAAAGGATTGATGTTCATCGTATCAGAGACGATTGTTTGGTTGAGTGGGAGAAATAAATATATTCTGCAATTTTTTTCCCTTCATCATGGTTTTGTCCCTCTTGGTTTTCCTGGTAAGGTTTTTAACGATGCAGATATATCGGATATTGTACTCTTTTTCCTTCACTAAGATTTTCTCCCATTGGGTTTTTTCTTAGTAAAACATATCTTTCATGGACATCCAAGGGGGGTGTTATGAATAATATTAATGTGATGTGGATGTCCATATTTCCTAAGGCTTTCTATGTTCCTTTACTCCTATGAGTGAATGCCTATATTCATTGTTATTGGCACTTAGGGGGATGTATTAGATCATGATTCTAAGGGATTTTAAAAGACTTTTTTTATCATGAAAAAGTCTTATCGTATTCAATCAAGACTCTTTTCAATTTCAAAAAAGTCTTGTGTTATTCAATCAAGATTCTTTGTCATTTAAAAAAATCTTGTGGTATTCAATCAAGACTCTTAATCACTTAAAAAAAGTCTAGTGGTATTCAAAATCATTCAAATTTGGAAGGATTGTTTAATAAATTAGATTTTGATGGATTTTATGGGATTATCTAGTGAAATTTTAGCATGAAAAAGTCTTTCATGAAAACATGAGATTTCTTAGGATTGTTTTTTCTTTTAAGATTTTACTATCTCTCCCTCTCTCTCCTCCCTTCTCTCTTACTCTCTCTTCTCTCTCTCTCTCTCTCCCGTAAAAAATTAAGTAAAATAAATAAGAGTCTTTATTGAGATTTTGTGAAAGAGAGTGTGTTATGATATTTTTTCAATTATTTCTTAAAATTCATAGAATCTGTTTGAAATCTCTTGAAATCCATAAAATCATTTCAAATCCTTTAAAATCTTATAAATTAAATCCATTGAAATCCTTAATAGTCCTTTAAAATCTTCAAAGTCATCAAAATCCTGCAAAGTCTTTTAAAATCCTCAAGACTTTTTCAAACAAAAATTGTCCTTTAAAATCCTAATCCAATACACTCTCCTTAGTCTTCTGAAAACTAATGTTCACACATATTAAAGGGCTGAAAACACCAATAAAAGACTAAAATGCCCCTTCAGCAGTTAACTGTCGCGGAAGTTAACCGGCTGCAGTTAACTACCGCGGAAACTTCGGCAGTTAACTGCCACGGAAATTCAATACAAGAAAGTCACGTTTAATACTATTTAATTCATTGTGATTCTACGAGGAAACATAATCAACCATCTTTTAATGTCTTAGATTACATTAAAGAATTAATCAAGAAAGTTATAATTTTCTTTTTCTTTTTTAAAAAGAAGCAACACTAAAGGTACTTTAATTGTGTAATGAAATCAAAATTTGAGTCAATGAAATAATACTCGATTTTATCAATCAAGGATGTATATCTTTGCTGATTTAAATCATTAATTAAAAAAACAATTAAATCTCATACAAATAAAAACATGAACCATATTTGACCATGTTAAAAAAAATTATTTTAATATTATTTACTAAAGTCTTAATTGTTTTTTTTTGGCGTCGAATTCAATATTTCCTCCAATTTTTTTATCAAAAAAAAATAAAGATTATAACCGAGTTATCCAAATTTAATGTCTTAAATGCACAATTTTTTTAATGTAGAAAATATCATGTGCACAACGATTTTTTTATTTATTTAAAAGGGAGTAATTATATTTAATAACTTAAGAAAAAATCATAGAAATATTTAGCACCTTGTCTCCATGTAATTAATGATTAACGTATAGAGACTATTCAATAGTTGGATGCAGCATTACTACACCAATACATGTCCATGTGAATTAGGATGATATTTAGTAGCAAGTGCATTCCAATTCATTGTCTTGATCAGTATGAATGGGAAAAATAATAAAGGGAATAATTTTCAGCAATTGAATGGCATCAATCAGAATTAATTCTCTTGATTCCATCCATGTCAACGTGCATATATACCGCGGTAACAAACATTCACATTAACCATCATCAAAAAATCATATTTGATTTTGTTTTACTTAATTTGTATTTAATTTCATTGATTATTTGTTATGGAGAAAATGAGAGGGAGAATAAATTAATTTGCATTTAATTTCACTTTGAAAAAAAATGAGGTTTGAAATTCCGCGGCAGTCAACTGCCGAAGTTTCCGCAGCAGTTAATTATCGAAGGCGCATTTTGGTATTTTACTGGTGTTTTTCAGCCCTTTAATATGTGCGAACACAATTTTCTAGTCTTATGACTCTTCATGTACTTGTAACTTATCACATTTGTGTCCTATAAATAGGATTTATATTTCAATATAAAGAACACACTTGTGAATTAATACAATATACTATTTTGTTCTCTCTTTATCCCTTTCACTCAATTCTTCTGTAACATTCAATATACTATTGTGATAATTTTGATTAATTTCATAACAAAACTTAATATTTTTAATATATTATAATTTTTACATGTTAACACTACTAAAATTTAGTGTAAATATTCAAATTCAATTTATAAACAAAAATTTAAATAAATAAGTAAAGTGATAAAACATCATTGTGTTGAGAATTGAAAGATATACTATTATCTTCCAATACAAATACATTTTTCATGTGATAAATTATGTACACTTTGAAGTGTACGGTTTTTGTTGAATCAAATTTTTCTCAAGATATTTAGGAGGGTGTATTGGATTAGGATTTTAAATGACAATTTTTGTTTGAAAAAGTCTTGAGGATTTTAAAAGACTTTGCAGGATTTTGATGACTTTAAAGATTTTAAAAGACTATCATGTACTTTAAATTATTTATTTTACTTTATTCTTTACGGAAGAGAGAGAGTATAATTTTAAAAGAAAAAAAATAATCATAAGAAATCTCATGTTTTCATGAAATACTTTTTCATACTAAAATTTCACTAGACAATCCCCCAAAATCCATCAAAATCTGATTTATTAAACAATCCTTCCAAATTTGAATGATTTTGAATACCACTAGACTTTTTTTAAGTGATTAAAAGTCTTGATTGAATACCACAAGACTTTTTTTAAATGACAAAGAATTTTGATTGAATAACACAAGACTTTTTTTAAATTGAAAAGAGTCTTGATTGAATACCACAAGACTTTTTCATGATAAAAAAAGTCTTTTAAAATCCCTTAGAATCATGATCCAATACACCCCTTGCTTGAAAGAGAGAGTTGTAATTCCCCGTGCCCTATCAAATCAGTAATCACGGTCAATCTTTATGATCAATTGCTGAACTAAAATGTATCATCAAGCAGGCAAGCAACCACTATAAGGCAAAAGTTAAGATCCAAAAAGGTGAATAGTTAATAAATAAGTTCTATAAACGATGAAGAAGATTAAGTATAAATAAAGATATAGTTGAGATACCAATGTTAAACCGAAAGAAATTTGGTATTGGTATATACAAATCAAATTATCTCAGTTGATAATGTAATACTAAGTTAGTACAAATCAAATTCACTTCAGATAAAATTACAATATGTCTATTACTAATCACAATGAAAGTCATTCCATGAAACTAATGTTAAACAATAGGATTTTATTCATTTATGAAGAAAAAATAAACTGAAGCAAAGCTTGAAAGCATGACTTCTTTCCTCCAAGCACCTGACAAACATCAAAAGAAACTGACATCATCTAGAAAATTCTGCAGAAATAATCTCTCCAATGTCCCAAAGATAACAATTGATCACACATCTGGCTATAGAACAATTCAAAACAGAAAATAGTTAAACTATAAAAATTAAATTAGCACTATGCAAATATATATGCAACCAATACCTAAACTTAAGTTAGGAATTTCACCTGAACCAAATGATCTCCATTGACAAAACCAATGCCAATAACACCATTATTTTTTGTGTGCCCAAAGTGTGAACCCCTTAATGTAAAGAATGTCGAGCTAAATGTATTTTCTAATGTGACCAGAACGATGTAATACCTTGTTACTATCATGTATTCTATTTCTGATATGTTCATCCTCAAGTTGAATGCCAAGACCAATACTCTTCAAAGACTCCTTCACCTGTTTTTGAGATATTAGTTCAGTTGATAGGGACATTGTAAAATATATGTAGGGGTCGGATTCGACCCCAAACACCTTAAAAAGGTGAATTTCTAGTTATTATGTTACTTGACAAAAAAAAAACTCACTTTTTGGACACGTATCTTAAATAATTGACCATATAGATAAATGTGGGAACTAATCTCATCATCCAATTGTTTCTATATGGACCTCCAATATTCCGATAAGGGCCCATTAGCCCTAGACAAGCCACCTACGCCCGTGACGGCATCCTCCCTTACTTATCCCCCAAAACCATCAGGCCCGAGCAGTCGAGCCTTTAGACAAAATATTCAGTCAGAATAATCGACTAATAAAGTAACGTACGTGTTTTCCCTATCATAGGTAACTTAGGGAGTAAGTCGCCATAAGAGAAGGTCCAAAAGGCTATAAGTAACACTTATAGGATGATTCCCAGAGCATGACTTAAATCAGATATTAAATCCTAGTTTCAATATTATACTCAGTGCAAGTACAATATACAGTCCACCTTGATTCCAAAATCATATCAAGTAATCTTGCAATAAAACATTATCACTTGCTTTTACGTTGACTATATTTGTAACACCTCAAGTTTTTAGTATTTCATTTTTCATCCTTTTTCAGTCAACTGCGTTAATTGCTAAATGTTTGGATGTTTAGACATCAATATAGGATAGTTAGAATATAATGAGTGTTTTTTAAACATAAATTTATTCAAAAATTGACTTAGATGTAAAAAAAAACTATTTTCTTGTCTGCATAAATCGATTTATCATATTGTACCGGACGATTCTATTTTTACTTGAAGAAATCGACTCTCTCTGTTACTAAATCGACTCTCTCAATAAAATACTTCATGAGTGTTTTTACACTTTTTGCAAAATTTGAATCCAAATTCAAATTTGAACACTATCTTTCTTTCTTTTTTTTTAGAGAAATTTGAACACTATCTTTTGAGATACAGAAACCTAACCGATAAAATAAACCTAAAACAAAATTCATTAACAAGAACCTGAGCTAAAAATCAAAATTTGGTTTAAAATTTCCAAAAACTTTAATAACCATCAAAATGTCAAAACTTAATCGATCTTGAAAAAGAGCATAAGGTCAGTGTCACTTCTCTCCCCTTCTCTTTCCTTTTTTGAACCAAACATATATTTAATTAAAATATTTTCGCTCTCCTCCTCTCCTTTCCTTCTCCTCCATTAAAATATCTCCTCTCCGTTGAACCAAACGGACTCTTAGGCTTTAGGATACGTTGTTCTACCCATCATCTTATTAAAAAACTAACTCATGAAACTAGCCTGTTAAGTTTGTCTTTTCTTCATACAACTGTTAGGTCATGTCACAAGCATATGAAGAAAAAAAATTGAAACCTTGAGCATCAATAAATAATAATGACTCGTCTCGAATTTACTTTTCCATAAGTAATGATAGCACATTAGCTTTGTGGCATATTGCCAGTGCAATATTCTATTTTTGTGTATACATGTGAATTATTGAAATAATGATGGATGTTTAGACTTATATGGACTAACAGACATCACTTGAACGATATAGTTGATTAGATTTGAGAATATCATCTATGGATTTGCCTTCAATGGAATTTGTATAAAGTATTGAAATATCAATGTCATGCCAACGGATAGAAATATATATCTCATGAACTTTGTCATGTTCCTATGTATTTGTTATGGACTAAAAATTTGTAAATTATTTGATGGATTAAAATGAATGTTCATTTTGATGAAGAAAAGAAAAATGAATGTCCACTCATATATAAATTGGGTGGCCATTATTATCACTTCTAAAAGCGTTATTTATTGTGTCACTAAAAGTTTTTTTTTAAAGACTAAAAGTTTTTTTTTTAGGGATTTTTTTGAGTGACTCCGAACCTTGCGTATATTATACATTATCTTACTAATTGAGCTAAACTCTGACTCTTTTTAGGGAACTAAAAGTATTGTTTTGGTGCGGTATTTTTTTTCTAATCAATTCAAAATTCTTAGTTGTGGAAGGAAATAGAAGAATAAGTGACTACATACATATGTTTACTTTGCATGTTTGTTCGGTAAGGAGTAGTAGATAGTTTATAAGGGATAACTGATAAGGTAATTGATAACTGATAAAATATAATTGCTTGAATTTGTAGTGATTGATAAAATTAGGTTTTGAAATAGTTTATGCAATATAAAATTATATTAAAAAATGTATGTTTAATTAATATTTAGTTAAAAATAATATTTATATTAAAGTACGTCAGGAGTAAAATTATATATATATATTAGTTTTTAAGCTATAATATAAAATACTTGAATCAACTCATCGAGAACACTATAAGCTAAAGAAAATAAGTTATAAGCTTATTATAAAATGGCAATTATCAAATGATTTTTTCTATAATCATACGAGTTTATACGCTAAAAGACTAAACTATCGTATATAAACTACCTTACTGTACTTATTCCACTATGGTTAGTTAGTTAGAGTGTTCGAGAAGTTTGGTTAGAGTTAGTTACTCCCTTTCATGAAAGTATATTTTAGCAAGTTATTCTATGAGCATTTGCTAAAAGACACCAACTAATTTTTATGAAGGTGTCTTTTAGCAAAATTATAACCAAAAAGTGAAAATCACACCTTGAGGTGTGGATTGCTAAAAGATGCATTCATGGGTGACTTCTAACAAAACTCTATATCCTCATTGTACCATTTCCATTATCGTTTATTAATCTATATCCATTTTAAATGAATCCATATGAGTATCTCCCTCATGAATGACCATATGTTTGCTTTCTTGTTGATCATTATAATATTTGTTAAATAAGAGAGGAAAGAGATACATATGCTGAAAAATGTGTGTCTCAATAAAATTACGGGAGGTCTATTATATAGGAGACTGTAAACTTAATTACAAAAGAACTATTCTACATAATATTCTAAACTAAGTAACTTAAAGAGTAAGCTAGAATATATTTACAATGTAAATATAATTATTACTATTTATTTAAATATCAACGATCTTTTTCCCTACATTTCCATGATTCATAATATGGTGTCAGAGCAATACCCTAGGGAGGAAGACGATGATGATGCTTTAGTTTTTGATTCAGCATATGAAGAAGACGAAGAAACCGATGGTGATGAAGTTCTCACTTCTGCACAAACTCTGGATCTTATCGTTTTCGGTAGTTTCGATTCTCCAATCGATACCTTTGTGATAGAGGAAATAAATGTTGTTTTTGTTTGATTCGCACATTGAGGCGCCATTGCAGAAGCTCTCGATAAGGAGGATGTATTGTTTCGAGATTTCAATTCAACGTTTAAATAGATTGCACAAAGGAAGAGCAAGCAACGACAAATACGACATTTTGTTTACAAAATCTTGTTTAGAGAAACATTTTTTTGTTCCCGGATTAACTCGCGTTTCGATAATCACTTTTGCAGCATCGTATTCGGAGCTAAGTTACAAAATTATTTTTTTAGAAACACATTTGCAGAATCACGTTATAGAAACATGTTATAGAAGTGTGTTTTTTGAATAAGCAATTTCAATTCAGATTTTTTATGTGCTTTGCTTATGCTCTGAATTGCGTTTCTGAAAGAATTCACACTTTGTTTGTCAATTTCAGAACTTCTATGAGACTTGTTTGGTTGCCTTGCATCTTCGTTTCATGAGTTGCAAAATTACAAGTTGGTTTGGTTCAATTACATTTTCAATAAGTTGTTTTGGAAAAAGCACGTTTTGCAGAAACTGCTTTTGGAATGATGAAGAAGTTAGAGACCATGAAGGAGATATAGAAGATAGCATATCTCAGCATTCTCAACATGTTCTCAATTGGGCCTGGGCCACTCAAGTATCTGGCTTCCATATTGGGCCTCCAACGTGTTTTACTTAGTTTACCTTTTTTTTCTTAGTTACACCACTTTAGTTAGTTAGAGTGTTTGATAACCTTTTTTGGTTTACATTTTACCTATTTTGTCTGTTCATTCATTTGTAGTGTATTTTCATTGTATTCCAAACTCAAATTGGTAAATTTCCCATTTTGAGTGTGAGGAGGACTATTACAATATAATTAGTTAGAGTGTTTGAGAAACTTGGTTAGAGTTAGTTACTCCCACTAATCTTTATATATTGGAACACTTATTGTACCATTTCCATTATCTTCTATCAATCTATATACATTCTATATGAATCTTTATTCGAGTATCTGTCTCATGAATGGTCGTTTGTTTGCTTTCTTGTTGATCATTATGATCATCCTCCCTACAATTACATGATTGAAAGGAGTGTTTTCAAACAGATCATGTGAATTCCTAGTTTAAGTTTGAGATTTTTTTTACTACCAGTTGAGTACCCATATTATCTCACTTACTATTTAAATGGTTCTTAAACCTTTTTTCAAAGGAAATAGTCCATAATCTTAGGTGTATATAAAATCGAATTAATAGGTAGCAAACCAATAACCAAGTCGCGCCAAACACATACATTACTAATAAATATCACCATGATCAGTAACTATTAATTGTCGGCTTAAGCCCTATTAATTTTACTTTTGGCCTCTTTATTTACTCTTTAAATCCAGGGTTAATTAAATTTTTAGTCCCTATAAATATTCACAGTATTGTTTTTAGTCCCTACAAAGTAAAATCACACTTTTTAGTCCCTATAAAAATTTTCATCAACATTTTTAGCCCCTATAAAAGTTTTTCATCAGCGTTTTTGGTTCCTAAAATGCTTAAGGAAAATGTCACAGGGACTAAAAAGTGTGATTTTATTTCGTAGGACTAAAAACAAAACTGTGAATATTTATAGGGACTAAAAACTTAATTAACCCTTAAATCTATAAACAACGATTGAGATATATCTAGGGGAGGGAATGAGTCGGGCCGAGCCGGACTTTGCTTAAATAGGTCAGATCTGGTTGAAAAACCTAAAGCTTAAGCCTGGCCTATCTACCCAATGGTTTATATGAACACACACAAAAATTGTTCGGGAGTTCCAAACTTGTTTAGAGGGAAAAGGGAAAAATTCTTATATTTGTATTTCAATAGAAGGCTTTTTGGGTTTCATCTGATAATACTATACGGGCGCGGCTCATTCCACCCACCTCCGATGATGCTCGAAATCACCCCACCAAGCAGAAGCTTGCTTCCATGCGTGTTTTATTTCACAATGCCTACCAAAATCCAACTTTTGGTAAGGCTTTTTGCTGATTTTGATAGATGCATGGGGTGGGAATCGAATTTTCCATACTATATTTATGCAAGTTAATAGATTAACTATCTGTACAGCCCATAGTTTAGCAAAACACACAGAATTGGGCTGGGTACTTTCTGAATTGAGAAAAGCCCTATAATTTGACTATTACTTTTACCATCCAACGCATTTCTCGCGCGCTTTATTTTCTTTACAAAAATGTTTATGTTATATTTGGATTTTATAATTTGAAATGAGTTTTTCCTTTGTTATGGGGTAAAAAAAATGAGTTTTTCACCAATTTGGATTTTGTAATTCGAAAAACTCAAAAAATAGTGCATGTTCCTTGTTTTTTTTCCTTCAAATTATAGAACCGAACACGCCCTAAACACCCTTTTTAACAGTTCGAATTATATAATATGAACTGTATTAGCATAAATTCTGAGTCTGTTTGTAACATGGATAATCAATTAAAGCACCATATTAATCTTCTTAACTCTCATCATTCAATTTTAGGTCATTGTAAGTTGTTCTCAGTCAAAAATCTAGTTTTTTGGTTACTTGATCAGATTGCTCTGAAAATTCACCAGAAAATTAGAAGGAAAAATAATCAAGGATCAAGACTCCCGTAGAATGGACTTCTTACAGGACTCCGCCCCTCAAAATCCAAAATTTCATTGTTTAAACCCTTTCTTTTTTCTTTTTTAAGTTTTCATATTCTCAGAAAAATCCAAAAAAAAGTTAGCATTAGTTTTATTTGGTTTGTAGAATTTTTTGGTAGTATTTTTATTTGACAGCTTTTATTTTTATTTTTACTTTACTCTTTGGTTGTTTTTAAAAGCAAAATTAAAAAATGCTCAAAAAAATGCTTAAATGAGAGAGATTTTGATTGTTGATTATATGCAAGCATATTACATATTATATAATCCGAACACATCCAAACTGTGTTCGGATTTTATAATTCGAAATTTCATGGGCATTTTTGTAAAAATTATAGAGCCCATGAGAAGTGGATAGGGTGGGAAAAGTAATAATTCCATAATTTACATCTAGAACTGCATTTGTATTTTACATTTAAGCATAACATGAGACATTTATTTCGAGAAGAAAAAAAAGATTTATTTGTTGTATTACTTTGTGTGATGAACATGATAAAGTCCATAGAATATCTTGACCAAAAAATAGCCCATAGAATATTGAATTCACACTATAGTATATCAATGCATAACTTGATTATGAGGTTACACCAGACATTTGGAATCAAGTATTGTTAATAAACAATTTGACTCAAGTGGTTAATAGGTTCTACCAAATGACAAATTGTTAAGGAATTAAGACCAAACAAGTTATTGTTAATAAGAACGACAATATTGAACATACTATGTGAGTGTAAGATGATGGTCACAATAAACAAATCAGAACATTACTCTTTACGCTTCTAAAAAAAATTCTGCAAGTGTCGTTGGTCGAGCGACACTTTTTAGCTCGGTTCAATCACTTAGAATGAGAGAAGATACAACTGAACTGAGATCAAACAATCTAAATACAACTATATGTGACAACTAAATCGAGATCAGACAATCCAAATACAATTATATCGTGATAACCATAATAAGTTCCTTACTGAAAGTATGCGGACAACAAAATGAGTCACTCTCAGACATTTTATTATATAAATGAAGTACATACTTGAATCATATTAAAAATAACGATAGAACACAATTAAAATTAAAGTAGAAAAACAAAAAAAAAATGATAAAAATACCAACACAATTATTAGATCTCAAAGGAGGAAGTGATGGGGTGACCAAAACACAAAGTTTTCACGGCGGCTTTTTGTGAGGGCACTTGGAGGTGATCTTTTTTACTCTATTTACCTACAAAATATAAAAGAAAAATGTAATAATACAATAAAATTCATATTTATCCTAACATTTTAATATTCACATGGATTGGGAGGTTTTAATAATGTTTCTTGCAAAATAAGCTAACAGATAATAAAATATATAGATAAAAAAAAACGTTATTGGGGCACTTATCAACATAAAACTTAATAATTTCTCTTTTATTTAATGATACTTCTTCCGTCACTTTTTATAAGTACATTTTGTATTTTTCATATATATTAATAGAGCAAATAATGACTTTTTTGTGTCCGTTTTGCATGTAGATTTTATAAAATACTCTTTTTATTTTAATGAGTCTAAATTTAACTTTTCAACCATTAAGATAAATTTCTTGTCAAAAAAAAACTATTAAGATAAATTTCTTTCAAAAAAATAAAATAAAAACTATTAAGATAAATTTATTATAGTACTATTAATAAGGGTTATTTTAAAATAAGCAATTTGCATAAAGACTTATATATTTTTTTTTAAAACTCGGTATCTGATCCAAGAACCGACTAATCTGAGACGATCAATTACACGCCCACTTGCAGAGGCCCCGTTCTAAGCCAGAGCAAAGCTTTCTATGGACCTTGAGAGGAGCACACTCCAAGATCCCAGATCAACCCCAAATGGGTTGCACAAAGACTTATATTAATGGAAAAAACATTTTCTTTAAGTGAGACTTGTAATTAGGGAAGGAGGAAATAATATCTCAAAACTAACCCTCATTTAATTTCATTTTTTATAATTCCAGTGATCCAATTTATTCGTAATATAGGCTAATTAGAAAATATATTTAATTTAATTGAGGATGTATAAAATAAATACAGTCCCTTTTATTTAAAGATTAAAATAAAAAGAAGAGATTGTATAAATTAAATACAGGGTCCTAAAAAACAAATATTTTTTAAAGGAGCTTATCCAAAAACGTCAAAGTTGACTTTTTAAAAAATATAAAACAAACGACCCATGATCGACTAAATTTCTTAGGCAATGTTTGGCCAAAAATAAGAGATAGTTGATGAATTTATAGAAATAAATTATGATCTAGTTTATAATCTATAGCGGTTATGATAGTTCTTTAAGTGTTCGTTAAAACTAGATTTTTCACCCGTGCTCATAAATATTTGCAACCATGTTGTTCCAAAAAATATTTCAACGCTTGATAAAATACATAAGGACTTTGTTTTGGTACTGAACACAAACAACTTGACATAATAATAATTGTTAAAAATTGATTGAGTTACAGAGTGGAGTGTCTGTTATTATTCCCAAACTTTGCTCAATTGTTTTAACATTGATCGGGTGGTATTAACATTGATCGATCGACACAGCGCACTAATACATATATCTCCAAGCAACAAACAAAAATGTACAAAAGAATTTCCACATGGCCGCACTAAACAACTTGATTTAGAAAATGCAAGAATATTAGTTCGAGAGTTTTGGAGGGGAAGGGAGGGGAGATTTTTAATTTAAAGTGTTTGGTTCAATTTTTAGAAGGGGAGGGGAGATGAGCAAATTTTATTGCACTGTCAAAATTATTCTTATATTAGTTTAAAATCTCAATATTATCCTTGTAACAACATTTATTATTATTATGTTATATTATCCTTGAAACAACTTTCACTATTATTAGGTTATAGGTTATATTATCTTGTAACAACTTTTATTCCATATTATTAACAATTTTTTCTTGTAACAACTTCTATTGTATATTATTAAAATTTTTTCCTTGTAACAACTTTTATTACTCCTTGTAAAACCCTATTACTAATCCATTATTCCATTGTCTACATCGTGTTGTTATAGATTACATCGTTATTATTTCGTTACTTTATTATCCATATTTAATTAAGTTTAAGGGTAAAACAGTAAAATAATTTTAAAACTCTTCCCCTCCCCTTGTGAACCAAACAGACTTTTAATTAAAATATCTCCCCTCCCCTCCCCTCCGTTAAAATTCCTCCCCTCCCCTCCTAATTCTCGAACCAAACGGACCCTTAGAGTGAATCATCAACTTCGTCCCTGAATTTTACGGGTCGGCCAAAACTGTCCCTCAAGTTAGTCCTTCTGTTCAAACGGAGCGTTGATGGGGACTGACGTGGCTGTTATCCTCTCACATGTCAGACGTCACGTAGGCAGAGACTAATTTGGCCGATAATAACAAACATTTCAAAGGACCAAATTGATTGATTTGCATAAAATGTTTTGGCTTTCTTCCCAAACAGTTTCTTTCTTTCCCAACGACTCTTTCTTCCCCAATTGTATAAAATTGGAACCCTAATTACACAATCTGCAATCTACACTCCAAACGGCTCTTTCTTCCCAACAACTCTTTCCTCCAACAATAAGTGGTCAAGTTCTTCCCCAATTCAAAAAACTTGAAACCCTAATTTTTTTTCGTATTGAATCTAAAAGCCAAAATCCTCAATTTCTTGAAGTAAAACTATTGAAATTGAATCTGAAATGATGAGGGGTTGAAATATGGGAAAAAATAGTTATGAAAGTCGAGCTTCATCTTCAATCTCCAAGTTTAATGGTGATGTGAGAGTGCTTGAATGTTGGTGTCCTAGAATTTGTGTTGTTAGAAAATCCAATACTTCAAAAAACCCAGGAAGGCCATCAAATTTGCTTGTTTGAGGTTTTTAACATGGTATTGTATTGTTCTAGGCGTGTGTAAAGTTCTAATGAAAAGAGGGATGATTCAGAAATGTAACTTTTTTGTAATAATATTTCCATCAAATTAGTCTATATTTTCCTATCTATCAAATAGATCCATACGTTATATTAAAAACGCATCAAATAAATCCCTGAATTGTTTAATCAGATATCAAATTGATCCTTGAAGCATACATGTACAAAATTAAGTAAAAATGTCAGAACACACAAATTGAAACTGAAATATTACATAGGCAAAAGTCATAGGTCATAAGTCTGAGAAATTACATAGGCAAAAACAACCCAACTATGGAGCATTAACAAGTCATAAGTCTTAAATAAAGATAAGAAAAAAGAAAGCCAACTATGGGGCATAATTCAAATAAGCCTAAATATTACAAATCCAAAACATCTTTTAAACTCCACGAAGCATCACTTCTTTGGAAACCCAGGAGTTACCTTTAACCACAGCCAAACACAGAAACTTCAAAGACGTAAGAATCGCCGGAGATGATGATGATCTTGCAGAGGTGAGAATGGAGAAAATTTTAGCGGGAAGGAGAAGGGTCAATGAACTTTTTGATTTTTCTGAGTGAAATGTGAGAAGGAGGTATGGGTAATACAGGGGCAAAATTGGAATAACAAAAAAAACTCAAAAGTGAAAACTGGAATTGTTCCACTATCCATCAAATTAGTCCTTGAACACGTGGCTTCCTTTTTGCCACGTGTACAAGACAACACAGCATGCAGGGCGACATATCAGCATGGCTAACGGAGCACTTGGACGGAGGGACCTTTTAGATGGACGTCTGACAACTTCAGGGACTAAGTTGATATTTTGCATAATTGAGGGACGAATTTGGCCGATCCGTGAAAATTCAAGGACGAATTTGATGGTTCACTCGATATGGTTAACTATCCACTACATGACAAATGTCTCCCAAGTTCAAAAAAAAAAAAAGTTACTCAAAACTTTATCATACAAAATAAATTAGCTTCTCACTACTTTGATTATTTAAACAACCCAAAACTTGTGTTACACACATATATATACTTCGATTTGGCCATTGTCTTCATATGCATTGCCTTCATCCCCTCATTGTTATTATCACTACTTCCCCAATGCAGCAGCATTGCCTTCATCCCCTCAATGTCATTATCATTCCCAAGCACCCATTATAGCTTTTGGATCTAAGGAATGAAAGTTCTCATAATACACTTTGAATCTACCTAGTATTAAACATTGTTAGATGCACACGAAAATGGAATTGGCCATTGGTAGCAACTGCAAATGAATTAAAAAAAGTCCCCAATGTCATACTCTCAAGTCAAACCCCTAGTAATTGCAAAGAAGGTATCCATTTCATCCAAGAATATATGAGAAAACAATAAAACAAAGTTCATTACATAGTCCTCTAGGATAAACTGATTGACATATAAATTAAAACAAGAGTCCATCATAACTTGTCTATTGGTTTTAGCCATTAGGTTTGAAACACAAATGCTTATACTATTCAGTACCTGCAATTTTTAGCTATCACCAATTAAAAATGTTACCAATGATGAGCGATGAATATAGTAGTAACATCAGAACTACCACTACACTTAAATTATCTCTTTGGCAACATTGTTTCAAAGTATAGATAAGTTTGAAGAACCTGTCATGTAAATAATTAACAAAGCAAATGCTGAAAAATTTATATACAGAGCAAGACATGAGGCCAGCCTTACCACTGTTTGTGGTTGTCTTTGAAAACAATCATTTGCATGAGTCTATGGATTACTTTAGTGGAATGATTTTAAAGAACATGATAAATTGCAAAATTGATGTGGTAAATCCACAAATGCACGGTTTACCGAAGTAGTAAAAACAGAGTATCGTTTTAATAGGGGGTTGTTCAATTCAATTAAGTTTTATTGGTGATTAAAAAAGAGTTTCAGTTGCAAAGTTGTGATATTAACGGTTTAAAAAGAATAATAAAAAGCACCTTGGGATTATTGGTTCATCTTGATGACAAACCAAACCTTAAACCTAGAACTTTATATTGGACCTACTTTCTAAAGACAAGTTTCTCTTAAGCCTATCACATCTCCTTTCGGTTTCAGTGAGTGTGTTCCTCCAGCAACCATGCCTATTCTCATGGTTGATTGCTATTGGAATTCTTGAAGAACGAAGCTTTATTTGTCTCAAGGTTTGCTAGACTATTCTCATGTTTCGCAATCCTTGTATAATTTCACTTGTTCCAATATCAAATCTTCTTCTTTTGATGCTTCGTTTTGATATTTGTGATGATGAATTAACAAGTACTAACCCTCCGTTGTCGCTTTATGAGTTTGATACTTGTTAATTCATTATAAAAACAGTGAAATTAGATTAGAAAGTAGATTTACATAAAATTAGGGTTCGAGGCTTGGTTTGATTAGGATTAGGTCATTAGACACATCCAACAATCCCAAGACAAGAAGAGTCTACTCACTCATGTTCATCTTAGACATAGAAGAGAAGAAGAAGAATATAAATAGAATAACAAGAAAATAAAAGAAAAACTTTTATTAAAGAAAACAATTGTCACTATTGAATTCCAAGAACAAACGATGATTATACAAGCTAGATGCTGCTCTATTTATAGTCCACGAACCAAGCCCAATAGTGTTGGTCATGAGGGGATGTGTTAAAAGTCCCACATCAGATATGAGATGGCCTAACAATATGTTTATAAGTGGGACAATCTTCACCTCACAAGTCAATTTTGTAGGGTTGTGTTAAGCCTAACCACGATTTCTAAGATGATATTAGAGTCTCCTTTAAGATCTGTTGGGTCATCTGTTGTCAAATTTCCATTATCGGGTCACCCACCATTTATGTTCACGCTTCAAATGTCTAGTCATGAGCGTGAGAGAGTGTTAAAGAGTTTCACATCGAATAAGAGAAGACCTCACAATGTGTTTATAAGTGGGGTAATCCTCAACCCATAAGCCGATTTTATGATGTTGTGTTAAATTCAACCACAATTTCTAAGATATTAATAATGCATTGAAAATTAAAATATTTAACTTTTATAAAAAAAACAATTTCTTATTTTATAATTTTTAAAGAGCTTGCAAAGACACTAGTTAACAACTACCCCTAACATTTTTTCCTAATTTATTTTGGAGAGGTTACGGGGGGTAGTTACTTGATAAACTAAAAAAGAAAGGAGTAGTAAATAGTAATGATGGACACGGAATAATGAATGGAAATGAAAGAGAGTGGGGAGGTCCCTTGTCTAGGCCACCATCCGGCAAAATCAGTTTTATTGGCACTTTCTTGTCCCCCAATCCCTCTTTTCCTCTGTCTCTATCTTTATTCCTTTCTGCCTTCCTCACCCACTCACTTATTTTATTTTTCCCTTGTTTCATTTCTACATTTGACCAAAATCCCCTCCCTTTTTCATCACTTTCCCTTCTCACCCTGCCTCACTTCTTTCATTAACTTCATTTAATAATGTTTGACTAACATAATCATATTCATACATATAATAGTACAGTACTAAGCATGATGATACTGTGCCAGCTACCTAACATAAAGTTTTCAAAGTACTGTGATTTTTTTTATATAAGTAAATAAATTTTGATGTCAAAAAATTTAGTTTCACCGTATATATCATAATAATTGACCTATTTGTAAAAAGAGTTTTTTCTTCAAAATAATTAACGCTTTTAATATTCATGGTTACATTAATTATATTTTTCAGCTGTACTATTGATTTTCATACTAATATGACATTGATTTTTTTTTTTTAAAGCATATGGCATTGATAAATACATCAAGACTTGATAAGAATAATATAGTAGAGTATAATTCTCTTTTTTCATTTATTCATTTTTCAATATGTGTGCTAAACAGTCAAACAAGTTTTATATTGCGAAAGACATAGATTATGTGTTTTGTAGAAATTAAATTTTGATCTGTACCAAAAAAAAAGAATTTAAATTTTGGTCTTTTCGGTTACAACTATAAAAATGATATTTGAGCACTTTAACTCTCGAATCCATATTTGAATCCTCGCTCTTGACCATCCACAACAGAACACCTTAAACTGGATGCTTAAATTAATTTCATATGACCACATCACTTATTTTACAGTAATATTTAATAAGTACCCATTTTCTTCGACCCAACACCTCAAAATAAATTATTAAATGACTCATACAAACAATTTTACATTTCAACAAAATTTATTTATTTTATTAAGATTTATTAAATAGAACGCATGAAAAATGAAGAGAGAGGGTGCTTCCATAGCTGCCCTTCTCCATAGTCACTCATATATTATATTCTACAATAGAAGTGCCTATTTAATATGGTGCTAAATAGATGAAACATCCACCATTCTGATTAGTCTAAATAAATTATGCAATGAGATTTTCTCGCAGGATGTTTAATTAATGTATAAATGTCTAAGCAACATTTTCCCTTTCGGTCATAGGCTCAATTGTACTGTTGACTAAGTAACACAGTACTATTCTTTTTGGGAAGCAAGTGACATAAAATATATATCATCAAAAGAAATTGAAGTCTTTTAGAAGTCACAAAGAGCACCTCCAAACTATACTTTTAGAAGTCTCAACAAAGAAGATAAATAAAGATATACTACCGATTTTTTTTGTTGTTGGTCAGAATTTGAATCCTGAACTTTGCATATATTATGCATTGTTCATACCAACTGAGTTAAACTCACGAAGACAATATCCTACTGATCTATCCAGTGCTAATTTATGTGGGATGATTTAGTTTTTAAAGAAAAGATAAATAAATGTTTTAAAAATGGATAAAGATGTACTACTGATCTAATATTATTTTGAATGCTATAATTATTATTTTTATAAAAAATACTAGTATATTATATAAAAGTGAATTTTCATCCAAAAATGTTATCCATTTAAAAAGGACTTTGATGTTACTTATAAAAAAAAACTTGATTATTTTGTACTGTAAAAATCATTATCTTTTTTTTATATATAATGTAAATCAATATCCTAAGGCATTGATTAACCTAACCTCCCCCAATATATGATTTATGTAAAAATCATCACCACTTCACCAGCCATATTATTAACTCTAATTTAGTCCTTTTTCAATGGTCTTCATAATTTGATTAGACGAGTCATGATATAAACGTTGCCTGCGGCCATCATATCTTCCCTTGCAGTGCCATTCATTGCCTGTTTTATTGTCCTCTTGAGATTGGTTTTCACATTCAATACAATCAATCCCTTGAATGATTTTTGTCTATATTTGTCAAGTATATTTCGGTTAGAAGAATATTCCCATTGTTTTGAAATTCAAGCAAGCATAATAATTTGTTATTATTAAGAATAGTAGGTAAATTTCCTCTCGAAAAAAGAATAGCATGTAAATTTATTTAATCTTTTTAGCGTAGTACGTAAAAATATTGTATTCTCTGAAATTTCTAATAACAAAAAATTTGTTATTATTAACATGAATAAACCAGGTGTAGGTTGCAGCATTAGTCTACTTCGGTCATAATGTGTATTGAGTAACTAGGGTTTTTTGTTGCAGCTTCTCTATTTGTTTTGAAAATTGCTTTTTCCACGTAAGAATTTACTTTAAAACCTACATAAATGACCAAAAAACATAACGGTAGTTAGCTACAGCTAGCTTAAAAA
>Ga0228710_1000867_pt1 | contig 42439 bp, 20 predicted proteins | sample MedpolnodulmetaG_FD_177995 | JGI IMG/M metagenome (GOLD analysis project Ga0228710, IMG submission 177995) | Root nodule microbial communities from Medicago polymorpha collected in Santa Monica, California, United States - pink nodules | ecosystem: Host-associated > Plants > Roots > Nodule... | reverse complement strand
ATATTAAGTGATCTCTATTTTTCCTTAGTTTTTTATTTTATTTTATGAATGATGTTGTTTGATTGAGTTTTCAATTGTTCTGTTGTCATAGCAGATAAACAAAATGGCATAATTGGGTGAAAGAAGAGAATTAAAGATTATGAATCTTGGTTCATTCTCTTAAATTATTTTTTTATCTCCCTTAAATTATTTCGTGTTTACAGGTTAAATCTATAATGTGATATACTTTATTCTTATATATTAAAGTTGATATGACCTGTGCGATGCAAGGAGTATAAGGAGAAGTTTTCCACTCAGACGTGGTTGTCATGTGTGTAGCTATATAAATGCATATTAATTAATGCCTCTTATTCTAAACTATGTTAGTACTTCACGTTTCCTTCTCTGATCCTCATGGAATGTCATGCAAACTAATTCCTCTACAAAATACAAAGAATGAATATTCTTTAATTCCTCCCCTCTTAGTTGATATAGTGTTATGCTCTATCTCTCTCCCTTTGCCACAAAGAAATTCATTAAATCTTATTCAATTACCAGGAATCGGTTCTTAATCAATTAGGAGCAATATTTTAGGTTCCTATTTTATCTTGCCGCCATTAAGAAGTATACAGCCTCTCTACCTCTATGAGTAAACTCACGTCTCTATCGTTAAGTCTGCCTATTCTTCATACCATTAGATTCACAAGCCACCACCAATTGGTACCATCCAAAAGATATAATTTCTAAGGCCACAAGAATGATCTCTATCATCTTAGGTTCACATTTTCGTGTGACTCTTACTGTAATAATAGTATTTCATTATTTGCTTTTATTTTATATTTAATCCCGTCTCTAGTTTTCGAAATATTGTTTCATTGAATTTATTTTCGTTTTTCCCGTGGCTGTAGAATTGTCGGTGCTTCTTCGCTCCTCACATGTTTCCAACATGTGATTCTTTGTTTCCAATGAGACAATCGTCAAAACAAATTTTACAGTGAGAGAAATTGTGCATGCATTGAAGCTGCGAATTTAGAGATCTCTTAGGCATTTTCTTGGAAGGAAAATATTTAAGGTAAGGGCTCTTGTCTTGAAGATAAAAATAATAGGTTATTGCATTGAATATTAATATGCTTTTTTTTTTTTGAGCAAGAATTAATAGTGTTTTCAAATTGTTCATGTTTGATAAATATACGTAATGAATATGTGAATGTGGATAATTATATGTTCGATGGTTTGTGAAATGAGAAATTTTGTTGATGCAATGTGATTTGTGATTGATTCTGTGAATCGTGAATTAGAGCCTTTATTATATTTTATTAATTATGAAGAGTAGTTATTATGTGGAATGAATAAATTATGTGGTTTAATAGTATGAGACTTTGACAATGAAAAGAAAGAGTACATAAGCAGTATGCATATTATAGCATATAATCGTGTCTTGTCATAGGTGCCAAATGAGACGATTCATGTTTAAGTGTTAAATAGGACAACTCATATCATTTTTAAGTGTTAAATAGGGAAATTCATTATTAAGTATCAAATGGTACGATTCATTGTTAAGTGTTAAATATGGTGATTAAGTGAATAATACTATTGTCCTTGGGGGATATCGGAATCATGATCTAGTTGCATTTCATACATCTGCATTAACATTGAATCTTGTGTCTTCTTACAAGAAAAGAAAAAAGAACATTGAGTCTTTGTTTCTTTTTATAGTATTGTTTAATGGCACGGTTCCTACATGATGGTCGTATGTTCTTATTTGATGTCTTAATTTATTATTGATTTTATTTCATGTGTGTTGAAGATTAACCCTTACAAGTTACAACCAACATTTTAGGTACCAAAAAAGAGATGATTTTTTTTAGTAAACCAAAAAAAAAGATGATGTGTGTTTGATGTTTTTGCTTGAAGCGCGTATGCAGGGTAATAAATTTGGGTTTTGCTGAGTAGTATTTAAAATAGACTTTGAAGTTGATTAGTTTGTTTGTTAATTCGACTCAAGACGCTAAATTTTTAATTAAACTGTTTTAAGAATTTTGTTGAAGTTTTTGCTAGGAATTTATTATTGACGACAAAAAAAAATATGTGTTGAAAAAAACAGTAATGTTTTTCTAATAAGAAAGAAATAGGTGTAATGTCTTGGATAAAAATATGGGTTGTTACGATAAACTTATATGAAAATTTGTACATTCAATGCATCAGAAATTGAAGTGTTGGAAATTGTCGTTTGTTAATTAGGAATCCTTAAAGAGTGTTTTTATAAACTCGTTAACAAGATCCATAAACTAAATCTTACTTATTGTGTGTAGTATCCGATATAATCGCAACGTTTTAAAATATGGGGAAAAAAGCGTATTTAAGCCTCTTTTTTTCCTTCTATGCCTTATTTTATATCCACTAGGAAGTGGCTGAAAAGAGGTTTATTGGATGTCAAAAGAAGTTATTATACATAAATAATGTTTATAAAGAAAATACTTTTGAACCTTAACTTTAGTCTATCTTTTTGGGGGATAGTTCTTTTGAACGAAATTTGAATTAAAACCATGGTATATATTCACCGCACAAGTTAGTACACAAACCATAAATCATCTCCCTGTGACATGTTTTTTGGGCATTAAAAGTCTTCACTATTCCATCCCTGTAGTTAATTTATTCCATTTTGATTGAAGGTAGGTTTCAAAATATGGATACATGCCAATGCCATTTAATACTTTTCATGATCCAAATGGCAAATTATACAATCACATCATGTTATCTGTAGTGACTGTATAATTGTTACATACCTATTTGTAACATCTTTAAAGTACATTTCTGATAAATTGTTTATTCTAGAATTACTTATGGAACAATTCACTTGTAGTGTTTAAGTATAAATCCAAAAGAAGGAATTAACTTAGCTATATAAGTAGATAAAAACCATACTTCATCATTCCAATCAAAAAAATAATAATATGGTGTCTTCCTCCATTTTTCAGCTTCTTGTTTCATTCTCTTTTGTTTGCTCTTTCTTCTTGCAAGTGCAACCATCCTATGCCATTGGAAAGGTAAATGCTAAACAAAACAAAAATGATGTTTTATTATGATTATAAAAAATTCACTATTATTATTCATTATAAAAAAACTACTTTTGTTGCAGTCCTATGTTGTTTACTTGGGAGCACACTCTCACGGCCTAAATCCTTCTTCTGTTGATTTAGACTATGCAACAAAATCTCACTATAGTTTATTGAGCTCCATCCTAGGGAGGTATTGAAATTAGATATTTTTACCAATTCCAATTAATTTCTCTGAAATGGATGAAAAGAAAATAATATCTTAATTTATAAATAAATAATCACAGCAATGAGAAAGCAAAGGATGCAATTTTCTACTCCTATAACAGACACATCAATGGTTTTGCAGCAATATTGGAAGATGAAGAAGCAGATGAACTTGCAAGTACGCAAATTATTTTTTAAAAATGACTATTAGACAAAATAAAATAGAGTCATTTTAATTTTCAATCAAAAATTTGATGTGCAGGAAATCCAAATGTAGTGTCTGTATCTTTGAACAAAATGCATCAATTGCATACAACAAGGTCATGGGAATTTCTTGGACTCGAAAGAAATGAAATACTTCCCAAGGGATCCATTTGGGAGAAGGCAAGATATGGTGAAGACACAGTCATTGGTAACCTAGATACAGGTATATAAGTTTCATATATTTTCACAGTCACAGTCAAACTATGTTCCTTTCCTTTGACAAATGTTAGTTTCCATGCTTTATAGTTATTAAAATTGTAAAAGATTGGTTAATTTAGTCCCTCAGATTTGTAAAAAGTAGCAACTTAGTCTCTTAAAATTGAAAAATATCAATCAATTTAACAATTTCTTCAAATTTTGCCAAAACATTTAAAAGCTTTTATGCTTGTTTGAATTCAGCAAAAGACAAACTATAATTAAGTCAGTATTTATGTCTTTTATTGATTTTGATTTGATAGATATTTACTAAAGAAATATTTTGATTAAAGGACTAAAATTTTATTTATTTTTTTCTAATTTGAAAGACTAAATTGATCAACTTTTATAATTTTAATGATTAAAACGCCTATTTACACTCTATATATGTAGGGATGGAAATGGGTTAGGCCAGGTCGGGCTTTGCAAGATTTAAGTCTGACCTGCTTCAAAAATTATAGATCTGAGTCTGGTCTATTATCCGTCATAGGCTCATTTTCAAGGTTTGGTCTGACCTTTTTAAAGGCCCGGTGAAGTCTAAAAGCATATTTAAAAGCCTATTTTACACTAAGGCCTACCAAAACCTATAAGCCTACAACTAAATATGCCAAAACGTATGAAGACCTAAAACACACTAATAGGTTTGCTACTAAATAACGAAACATTACGAAGGTTTATTCACACTAATATACCTGCTACTAAACAACCAAATCATATGAAGACTTATGTTTAAGAAAAAAAATCAACAATACCAATAGTGGAAGATATATTATATATAAAAAGCGTAATAGACCGCTCCAACAGAATTAATAAGCTTTTTTTGTAAGTCTTAGTCTGACCTATTTAAGTAAATAGGTTTTATAAAAAGTTTGAGCTACACCGAACTTAGTTTTAAATAAGTTATACAGTAGACCTTTGTCGGTATGATTTATTCCCATCCTTACTTCATATGATATACTAACACAATTTTGTGATGCAAAAACAATCCTTTTTCTTAAATAGGTGTATGGCCAGAATCTCAAAGTTTTGGTGACCAAGGAATGGGCCCCATTCCATCAAAGTGGCGTGGAAATGGGATATGTCAATTTGACAATTTTATTGGCTCAAGAAAAACTCATTGTAACAGGTACATTAGTACTCCATCCTCCATCCTCTTGTTCGCGCTCTTCTCTAGCTTGCATTAGTTGATAACAAATTATTTCTTTTAAACTATTGTGAATTCGGGCTCTAACTACACCAATAAAATTAGAACCACTCCATGTCTAAAGGAATCAAATTTTAACTCACATTTGACACATTAACGTCTTCCTATTAAAAATGGTGGAGCCCTATTGTACTCAGGGGATGCACCTACATCCCCTAAACTCTTCCAATCTATACCAATTTTTTAATGTTTTATTATTTTGAACCTCCTCAAAATTAACTCATGCACCTTATTATTGACTATTGCATCAACTCTAATTAAAGCTACATACAAACTATAAAGCCTGACTCAACATAGATTTTATATTATGGTAGCATATTACAAGGATGGAATACTTAAAAGATTTACATAAAGTGGCTTTATAAGGAATGGAACCCATTGCGGCGAGACATATAATCACAAACTTGGTAGCTGAGCCAAAATCATGCAAATTAATATATAAATTGTAGATTATTTAGTTTTTGTTTGGTTTCAATTCTAAATGATCAAAATTGATTTTTTTAAGGTGTATAATTGATTCTGACATTTTTCGTTGTTGTTGAGTAAAAATGATTTTGTCTTCATTATTGATTTTAGTTGAAGATAGGAATTGCAGCTTTTGATTCTATAATTGATTTTCACACACAAATTTATAGTTCAACTTACTTTTACATGAAATTGTCCAAACATAAATTATTTTTGTGAGAATCACTTTTAACCAAAATTAATTCTACAGATTCAATTATAGCTATCAATTACTTTTATATATATACTATTGGAAAGATGGACATCATGTGTTCGTCTATTCATTTTTCTATCACGCTTAATTATATAGATATAAATAAGATTAAAATTAGTTTTTTTTACCGTGCTCATTTTCTATTGAGTTGTACAAAATAGAAGATATCGTTCATATTTTAGCGGGGTTGGTTCCTACAATATTTTAAATAATTATATAAAAAGGATAAAATAGTTTAAATGAACGGTAAAAACGAAAGATTTTTTTTTACATATAGGTATAAGATAATTATAATTATTTATTAAAATTCAAAAGTTCGAACCCTCTAACCTAGGGTCCTGGCAACGCCACTGCCTATTAAGTATGAGACTCACCATGTTTGTGATCCACCACCAAGAACCACTTCTGCTACACTACAACATTGAACCAAATATGATAGCACAGTTGGACCTTCCAGAGGAGTCAACACTGGTGTAAATCGACACATTATAGAAAGAGAAACCACACAAGTGAGAATGATGTCACATGTTCATCCAAAATTTTAAGGCTCTAAGTATATGAATTTTTTCACTTATTTGTTATTCATCCTCCACTCTTTTATCCAATATTGGACTTTAACTGACACTTGATACATCACAATATTCCACCCACCAATGGCCCGTTTGGATTGGCTTATTTTAGAGCTTATATAAAACAACTTATGCAAATAAATAAGTTTTTATGTATTATTTATAAGTTTTTAAGGTAGTTTATAAAAAAACCGTTTATGAAGATACAATTTTCGTTAGTAAGAGTTTATAAATTAAAATAAAAACTTGTTTATTTACATAAGCTATTTTTCATAAGCTCAAAATAGGCTCAAACCAAACAGGACCCAAATATGAAGAAATTCTAACTCATCCATACTAGTATTTATTATATTTCGAATGTTAAATTGTCATGCTTTATTCCATGTGCTACTATATTTCATTTTCTTAACTAATATATTTGTGCACTAATGTGCTGAGTCAACGCAATTAGCTATTAGTTAAGGGCATGAAATTTATTTGCTGAGTCAAAGCAATTACCTATTCATAACGGTGTTTTTGTTAGCTATTTTTAATGCATTATTATTGTCTGATTCAACGGTTACATGTTGCCTGTAAAAGAATTTTGATTCACCTACTGAATATGCGTTCCACATTTTTCACTTGGCTTTGAGCAGTATAAAACAAAAACAATTCTCTCGTTTTATTTGTTAGTTCACAAAAAAAAAAAAATCATATTTATGCTTTGAGTTATATACAAAACAAAAAACAAAAACAAAAAATCATCGATCTGAAACAGATATGGTTCCTGATTAACCAATATTCTTGATTACCATTTAGAAGAGTCTGTTAAATTCTAAGAGTTAAGGTAGCACTCGTGGAGACGATAGTGGTCTCATTATCAACAATAACCTTCATAGTAGATATCCCTCTTTGGACGTTGAATCAAAAGTTTTGACTTTCAAATATCTGACCACGACTTGCTACTGTTTACGTAGCCTGGTAAAACAATTTGATAAAATCAGATGTTGAAAGTATCTTACATTCTTTGTTTACGTAACTATGGTGCTCGACTCCGTCTCATTGGCAGTTATAATTTTTGTTATATTCATTTTTTAGTGGTCAATGACTCATATCCCAGGCCAATTAAATATGCTAGAATATGAGCTTATTTGATTGGTCCGGAATATGAGTCAGTTATCACTAAAAAACGAATTTAGCATATTATAACTTCCAATGAAATGAAGCCGAGCACCATAGTCACATAAACTGAGAATGTAAGACACTTTTGATATTTGATGTTATCAAATAGTTTTAGCAGGCCACATAAACAAAAGCAAGTTGTGGTCATATCTTTGAAAGTCAAAAGTTTTGATTCGATTTCAAGAGAAAGTGGGAATATTAATAATGCAATATCTATCATGAAGGTTATTATTGTTGATAATGAGACCATTAACTTCTCCACCAGTGCTACCTTAACCATCGATCATGCACATAAATGGTACCGCACATAAACATTGAAAGAATTATCATTTTAACAAGTAGAATTATCAAGTTTTAGTTAAAGCAAAACATCGGATAAAAGAGTGGATGGTGAGCAACAAATAACTGAAAAAACACATATATTTATGCCTTAAAATTTTGGATGAAGATGTGGCATCATTTTCAGTAGTGTTGTTGCTCTTTCTGTAATATGTCGATTCATACCATTGTTGACCCTTCTAGAAGGTCCAACGGTGCTATCATTTTCTAGTTCAGCGTTGTAGGTTGCGGGAGTGGTTCTTGGTGGTGGATGACGGACACAGTCTCATACTTAATAGAGAGATATGTGGAGTAATCTACACACCAATAAAATTCAGACTCCGTTTCACATCCAACCATCATTCTTAAAGTTATGGACATCACTAACTGTTCCACAAACAGGAAGCTAATTGGAGCAAGAGCTTTCTACAAAGGTTATGAGGCATATGTAGGAAAACTTGATGCATCATTTTACACTGCACGTGACACAATTGGTCATGGTTCTCACACTCTATCAACAGCTGGTGGTAATTTCGTTCAAGGAGTAAGTGTTTATGGAAATGGTAATGGCACTGCAAAAGGTGGATCTCCAAAGGCTCATGTTGCAGCCTACAAAGTGTGTTGGAAAGGTGGCTGCTCAGATGCAGATGTCCTAGCTGGCTTTGAAGCTGCCATAAGCGACGGTGTTGATGTGCTCTCAGTTTCTCTTGGTATGAAGACTCATAACCTGTTTACAGATTCAATATCTATTGGTTCCTTTCATGCAGTAGTAAATGGTATAGTAGTAGTTGCTTCTGCTGGAAATTCTGGACCTTATTTTGGAACTGTTTCGAATGTGGCACCTTGGTTATTCACGGTTGCTGCTAGCACAATTGATAGAGACTTCACCAGTTATGTTACACTAGGTGACAACAAGCACTTCAAGGTATTGTATTTTTGTAAGTTCTTGTATACATTGTGTGTAAAAAGGTTTTGCACATGCATCCAATCATTTTTTATTTGGAGAAGGGGAAAATTATTATTACTAGTTGAAGTATATACAAGTTAAATTCTTAGGATTTATGTATAAGTATTTCTCCCTCAATCTAAAATTTCTAGACATAACTTTGATTGAAAGGGATTTATGTATATAATTATTGGTCCTTTTTGGATTGTTAGGGAACTAGTCTTTCATTTAAGGACTTGCCAACACACAAATTCTATCCATTGATTAGTGGTGAACAAGGCAAACATTTCTATGCTCTATCTAGGGATGCGTGAGTGAAAATTCTCCAAGTTTATTTGCAAATGATTTTGTTTATCTGTTAAAACTAAGAAGATTGTTTCATATGCATTGTTGCAGGAAGTTCTGCAGATATGGAACACTTGATGTTGAAAAGGTGAAGGGAAAAATAGTTGTTTGCCTTGAAGATGTGTATTTTGGAACTATTCCAGATGCAGAAGCTTCTTCTGCAGGAGCAGTAGGAATGGTTTTGGCCAATGATGATGAAAGCTATTATGATTTTATTGCATACCCTCATGCTTTACCTACTTCACAAGTCAATTACATTGATAGTCAATATATTTACTCCTACATAAAAAATGAAAAGTAATTTTTTTTTCTTTTTCTCTTACATTAATTTTTACTTCCATTTGTTGTTAAAGTTCTTAAAATGGATTGCAACAATTAATGACTCTATTTATATATATATTTCAGGAACCCTGTTGCTTACATAACAAAAGCAATGACAGAAATTCCAATAATTCCAGCTCCAGTGATTGCTTCATTTTCATCAAGGGGACCTAGCACCATTCTTCCATCAATTCTAAAAGTTTGTTGCCTTTTATTTCATCATCATGAGCTTTGTTATATTTACATTTAATTTCAATCAACACTACTTCATTTTCTATATGAAACACAAACAGAAAATTCAAACACACACCATAATTATTTAAGAAATTGAATGTAACTACCTATGCCAGTGTCATACACGACATTGATCTAAAGTGTACGTAGATGCTATAGTCTAGATGTTTTTGTGACAATTGTTTTTTGTGTCTTGTGTTCCAGCCTGACATCACTGCACCTGGAGTGAACATAATTGCTGCTTACACAGAAGTCAATAGTGAATATGAAATAACATCAGATAATAGAAGGATTTCGTACAAATCCTTGTCGGGAACTTCTATGGCATGCCCTCATGTGTCTGGCATAGTAGGCCTTCTCAAAACACTTCATCCTAAATGGAGTCCAGCAGCTATCAAATCAGCTATTATGACCACGGGTACCACATCAATTAATCATCCAACCTATTTCAATTTTTTAAAAATAATTACTAGACAGCTGTCGTGTTTTTGCAGGGCTAGTCCTGGTGCAATGGTAAGGTTGTTTCCTTGTGACTTAAAAGTCGCGAATTCAAATCCTTAAAACAGTCTCTTCATTGACGATTTTTTATGTCTTTTTTTGTTCATAACTCATAAATATGAGCTTCTTAAACTTAACTCAAAACTTTGTCTATTTTAGCAAGCAAAATGGATAACAGCAAAAGACCTATCAAAGATCGATTCGGTGAAAATGCAACTCCATTTGCATATGGTTCGGGTCACATTCAACCTAATCTTGCTATAGACCCTGGACTAATTTATGATCTTAATATTGTTGATTACTTGAACCTATTATGTGTTTATAATAAAAACTATAAACAAATTGAGGCTATTTATAAAAAGCCTTTCATTTGTCCTGAGTCCTACAATGTGGTGGATTTGAACTACCCTACAATAACAATACTCAATCTTGGGGACAAAATCATAAATGTTAGTCGAACTGTTACAAATGTTGGTCCTCCAAGTACATACTACGTGCAAGCCAAGGCACCTGATGGAGTTTCAGTTTCGATTGAGCCAAGTTACTTGAACTTTAAGAAAGTTGGTGAGAAGAAATCATTCAAGGTTATTGTGATGAAATCAATGGAATATGGTGATGCTACAATGGATTATGTATTTGGAGAATTATTGTGGTCAAATGGAAAGCATAGAGTAATGAGTACTATTGCAGTGAAGCTCAAGTAGAAATGAATTTCATGTCACTTGCGCCTAGAGTTGTTAAGGCATCAATTAATACTACTTATCTTACTTGATGTCAATTTAAAAAATGTTACAACTTTTTCAGCAAAAAACAAATGTTAGAAATGATCTCTAACATCTTATATGAGCAAAGTTATATATAGGCCTAAATTAAATATGAAGGTAAGGTTTTCACTAAAATGAAAAGGTTCCATTAAGGTACAAAAAAAAAAAAAAAACTCTATGGGAAACAATATCAGTTCTGGATATGATTCTTAGTGGCACTAATGTGGCCAATATATAAACATACATTATGATTCACTTCATGGATGTAAGTGAATTATCACATGTTTGTTACCAAAGTGAGTTATCAAATGTAAATGTAGTAACCAAGAACGTCAAACTCAAAAACAATGAAATACGAACATTTGGGTGTATGGCCCACAAGAAAACCATCACAAGCAAAGACCAATTTAATGCAAAGAGACAAACAAACATCTTTCATCACACTCCACGCATCAATTACATTACATGATGGACACGACTCTTGTTTTGTTGGCATCATTCTCAATTGCCAAGAATCAATAATGTCAATACTAAATATGAATAAGTTGATCAAAAGTGACATTGCAATCTAAACTTTTAATTGTTTGTTGGTGAAAATTTGATTTTTGATACACGCATAGACACAGTAAAATTTCTCTTGAACCTCTTATTCCTGAGGTCACTTTGGGAAAAATGTGTACCCATGTGTCTAGGTGTCTAGTGATGATAAATCGACCCTCCAACCTCACTTAAAATCTTAAGAAATGTTTTATATTAATCCATTAATTGCCGTTTTTAAATTTTTCGAAACCTTTATGCAATTCTTTCATTAAAAAACATGACATTATTTAAATCATGGCTTATCAATATTAAAAAAAGAGAAATGATATTTGTAAAACTATTTTGGTACAACTTTTCTACAACTTTCTCTCTCATACTCACATTATGTTTTTATTCTTTCTCTTTCTTTTTCTTACTCTATTGTTTTTAACTAATGAGAAAAGAGAACAACAAGGTTGTTTCAAAGATTGTAGCAAAATAGTTGTTCAAATATCACTACTCTATAAAAAATTCAACCTAAGGAATTCAAAGACTAAAGGATATACAATATATGCATGGGTCGAGGTTTCAAACTACCGATTATCCACATATTACCTCAGTGAATTTTTATGAACAATTAATCGCAAGTCTTCAAGACAATACAATTATAAAATATGATATGACTAATCTATGGTTGAATGTCATTATAAAACAACTTTGTACTAAGATTGAATATTCCTTCTCCTATTAAAAAAATTCTTATTCTAATTGTTAATTGTAAACATAATTTCAAAGAAAATTTAGAATAATTTGTGAAGAATGGACACATATTTAAACACTTCATCTAATCACACAGGAAAAAATAAACACATCATATAATTTCTTTTAGAGAAAAGTAAGTGACACATCATATAATTATTAAAAAAGTACCTCGATTTATGGTCAATGTAGTTAAAGAGTTGACACTACTTTGCACAAGATTCGAATTCAATTTGTGGTTGTAACAACAAATTCCATTTAAACAACGTATTGTTTAAGTGAATTGAGTTCAAGTTCGATGTATGTAATATCATTTACCGAATTTCACTAAAGAACGTATTGTTTAAGTGAATCGAGTTCGATGTCCGGTTGTAGCAACCATGTTACCTACATTTTTTTTTGTTGTAATGTTACCTAAATAATTTAAGATTACTAAGGTTTATTCTTTAAAGAATAAAAGGTAAAAAAAAAAAAAAACCAAAAAACGGGATGCTGACTGAATAATCGGATAAGTTCAACAGTTACAGTAACATAATCAAATGATGAATTGGATTGATAATAAACAAACAGAGCAAGATTATAATCACTGAATGAAGCAAACTTTATTAACATGAAACTCAATACTAATAATCCATCACTTATTTATGAAAATTTAACAAATCTCCAGAAAATATACCTAAAACAAAACAGAAAAAAGAAAACAAGAAAAGAACAATACTGAACTAGAACAATGGCGGTGGCGCATAACCCAAGAACGGCCTTCCTCCGCCGTAAGAATCAGAGTAATGAACGGAGTCTTTGACTTTGTGGAATCCATTCTTGAAAACTCCAAATCCAAACAGAATTCCGATCGTGATCACAACCACAATCAAGCATATGCATAGCGTGCAGATTTTGCCTGGACAACACATCTCGAATGAACAGTCGTTGAATGCAGGAAATTTTCGGTTTTTTTTTCAGATCTGAGAAATTGCAGAGAAATTTTTTGGAGAGAATTGTGAATTTAAATGTGGGGAAACAGAAGAAGCGGATTGAAACGTTTTTTTTGCTTATAAGGAAAGCTATTTAATATTATTTTATCAATTTAAAACAATATTCCCTTTTAAAAAGGAAAATAAATATTTCTTTTTCTCAACTTTTTTCAGGGCGTAGCTCAAAAAACACTTTTTCTTTTTTGCGTGATTTACTACCACGTTTGTTACTTTTTATCTATAATCCATTCGATAATAAAAAAAATTATATTTTCTGTGTTGTTTTCGTGTTTTGTTTTCTTAAGTTTTTTTCCGACGAAACTGTTTTTCTTGAGTTAAAAATTAAAATACATTTTTGTGTTCATAATAAGGTTTGTGAAAATTAATAACAATATATTGGCAAGTGTTATAAAATTTTGGTTTTTGTTTTCTGGATCTTTCGAGTAGGTGGTTAGACCATCTACAATATGGGTGACTTAACACTTTAAGCATCGATAACCCGTAAGTATATGTGAAGTAGTCCCAATATGGTATCTACCAAGAAGAGTGTCTCACTCTTGCATAAGTATTTATCTCTTTTAGTATGATCCACATATTTTAATATGAAAATATTAAAATGATATGATATATAAAGTTATTGATAGATGATGTAAAATTATCGATGAATTCCATTTAAAAAATATGTGTGAAGTGTTGGATTAAAGTGGTTGATAGTTTATTAAATACTACTATTAAAAAATATAATTCTCCATTATGAATGTTTAGTGGTTTGATGCTTCATATGAAAATAATTTGATTGAATTAGAATAAGTGAATAAGCCACCGTAAAGTTTCCCTAAAAAAAAAGAGCCACCGTAAAGTTATCTAATCCTAACCATACAAAACATGGGGCTTAATCATTATTGAAAACAAACTACCAAAACAAAAGCATTTTCATCAAAATGAAAACAAACTACTAAGTTGCTTGGGCTCCAAGGAGCTCATTCTAAGGACGTATTTAGGAAATATCGGGTTTGATTTTCAGGGAAACAACGCTTGGTCAGTGGATATGTCTCTACGCACGAATCAGATTAGTTGTCCACCATTGATAGGTCAGAGACTGGTGCGAAAGTACAAAAAGAAAACAAACTATTATTCCAAACAAATTAACCAATCACGACACAACTATTGAGAGTCATATTTGGTAAAACTATATCTTTATTATTTTTAGAGTAAATAGGCGATATCTTTTCCACTTAATTAAAGACATTAATTCTATAAGTGGAGTATGATTGTAATGGATGGCAAATTCATCCCTCAAAATACTAATAAAAATATATTTTTTATCTACAAAAATGAAAGTCGATTAAAATATAAAAGTAATAAGAAATCATTATTTGATTTTGTCAATTTTTTACTTTACTTGTATACAACTAAATCCGTAAAAAAAAAGATATAAAAGTGAATAGATGTTGTAAACCTTTGATATTCCAAAATTATTTTGCAAAGGGTAGTGTTAACTTGTGCACTTAGAGAACATGTTAAGAAATCTAAAAAAAGAAATATTCTCTTAAACTTTGTGCATTCAATTCATTAAAACATAAAAGATTAAATTTAATGCACGCATTCCAATACATTATTTCTACATTTTTCTTCTAAACAAGTTAACATTTCCATTTTACAAATAGTCTCATGCTTTAAAAAAAATTCACATATAGTCTCAATTAATGCAATGTTTGGATAGGTGTTCAAATGAGGAATACCACTTTCCCAATGCACTTCAAACATGAGATTTTAGAAGCTACTAAAGATAGCTTTTGGATTGCCGCACGTCTAGAGAAAAGAAAACTTTGTAACAAACACACTAGGTGAATCTATACAACAAGTAAGAAAAGCTCGGTGCTCTTATTAAAGATTTAAAATGGTGTTTAGCAATTGATGGCTCTTATATAGTACAATGCAGGAACCCTGTTTCTTACATGGCAAAAGCAATAACAGAAATTCTAAGTTATTGCTTCATTCTCATGGAGGGGACCTAGCACTATTTTATTTACTATATGAAACACGACCATCAGACTCGAGTCTAGTGACATGTACACAACATAATAACTCAAGAAATTGAATGCAACTACATATATCAATGACACGAGTTGGAGGCCAAAACACGACATTGATATGAAGTGCAGATATTATGACAATTGTCTTTTGTGTTCCGGCTTGACATTATTGCATGCGTGAACATTATTGGTGTTTACCCCGAAGCCAAAGTGAAAATGAAATAACATCATACTCCCTCGGTGCCAAAATATAAACAAAAATCGGTAAACATAAATTGATGTATTAGGTATAAATTTTGAAACAAATACATTAACTTTTATTGACCAATTTTTACTTATATCTTTGTAGCGTTAGTTTTGACACAATGGTAAGGTTCGATGCCTTGCGATTTGAAAGTCACATGTTCAAATCTTAAAAATTGTCTTTTTTTGCATACATTGGGTAGTCTTTTTGCATACACTGAGCCATTCTCTAGTATGTCATATTTTTTCTCGTTACTTGGAAGCTTCTAGTTAACTTGACACAAAACTATGTTTTTAGCAAGCAAATGCAACTCCATTTGCAATATGGTTCGGTTCACATGAACCTATTATGTGCTTATAATCGGAAAGCCTTTCATTTGTCCAAAGTCCTACAATGAGGTGGATTTCAACTACCCTACAACCACAATACCTGATCTTCGAGACAAAGTTGTAATGTTACTCGAACCATTACAATTGTTGGTTGTCCAAGTAGATATAAGGTGCAAGCAAAGACATCTAATGAGGTTTCAGTTTTGGTTGAGCCAAGTTAATTGAGATTAAGGAAATTGGTGAGAAGATATCATTCAAGGTTATAACTAATTAATTATCTCTAATATCTTATAAGAAATCAAACCAAATTCCAATAATATGGTTGGGGTTGGCTGAACAAAGTTGTAGGTATAAAGTAGATATGAACGTAGGGTCTTGACTAAAATAGATTGCTTGAAAGAAAATTATTTGTTGTTGGTAACATTTTAACTTTTTTTGGAAATTTGCCGGCTTTTCTACTAAAGCTATAGGGCTTTTTATCTACATCATGATTCTAATTCTCTGTGAAAAATATTTGTGTTAGATGAGATCACTTAAATCATAGTATTGCCTTTAGATGATTTGGACTCTATCAGATATTCAAAAGTCTCTCATTTTACATTAGATCTAACACATTATTTCCTCATGTTTTTCCACTTGAGAGAATCTTAACCCCCCCTTTAAGCAGCATGTCAATATTTTAATGGATTTAATTTTTAGTTGTGCCCAGGGGTATTTTAGTCACCCAAAAAGTTAAACAAACTATGGACTTGTAGTGGCCCTAATGTGCCGATGTAAGCATTAACTTCATTAATGACCAAACAAACATTCTGATTCACTTCATATATACAGTATATGTTAGAGATCAAGTACAATAATAACTAAGAATGTCAAATTGAAAGAATGAAACATGAATCTTTGGGGTGCATGGCCCACAAGAAAACAATCACAAGCCAAATGTCTTTCGTTCCACACTTCCACTCCACGCAGCAATTACGTTACATGAGGAGTACGAATTGAAGTTGTAATTGTTTGTTGAAGTTTTGATTATTAAACCTATAGGAAAACAATAAAATGTCTATTCTCGAATTTCTTACTACGTAAGAAACTATAGGAAAACATATACCAATCAGACTTTGATCCAAAAAAAAAAAAATATACTCATCAGTAAGGTGATAAATCGACCTTGCAACTAGGGCGTTCAACCAGACCAGGGTCGGTCCAAGAATAAGGTGATTAAAGTTCTCCTTTAAGACCTACCAACAAAAATAATAATATTGCTTTAAATTTTATAAGAAAAAAATGCCTCAAACAGATATGTCTTATACATCAAAATTTGTTTTAAACCCCACTTTTTTTTTTTTAAAACTCGGTATCCGATCCAAGAACCGATTAATTCGAAGGGACCAATCTCACCGCCCACTTGCGGGTTTTAAACCCCACTTACTTTTGTAGATTATTGGGTTGCTCGTTAAACCAATCAAATCCAAAGTAGTTTAGTTTGGATAATTGATTTATAATATCAAACCCGTAAACGTGCGAATCTGAATTGTTTTTGTCAAAACGATTGTTAATGTTTTTATAATATGATTTAAGTATTTTATTATTGTGTTTTTTTATTGGATTAATCTTAAATATTAAATAGTAAATTTAGTTTAAATATTGAAATTTCATAAAATATACATAATTTAATTGACTCTCAACTCATTCACTAAGTTGGTTTGGTTCTTGTTTGCCGAAAAAAAAACACTTTTTTTTTTTATCAAAACTCAAATCAATTAAGTTTAATTAGATCGGATATTATTTTTGCCTAAAATTGATCCAACCCAACCTAACCCCACGGGTCCTACTTGCAACCTCACTTAAAAGATATTGAATTGTTAATTTTAACTTTGCATGAATCAAACAAAACGTTAGTTAATGGATGAACTATAGAAGAAAAAATAATGACTAATATTTTTTTTATTGAGGGATAATAAACTAATAGTTGTTACATAAAAAACATAATTGAGATTCTCATAAAAGACATTCCTGTTTATAAAATATTAATAATTATTTGATCGGCGATGATTTTGATAAAAAAAGGTGGCAAATGCTTTTTATCAGTCCTTACGGTGTGATTTTACATGGGTGTATACAAAATTTAATTCATAGATCAAATTATTTATTTAAAAAGCCTTTCTAGGAATTCAATCAAAATTAAAAATTGAAAAAATAAAGTAACATTAATAAATAAAAATTATGCAAAAATATTACTCATTCTGGTATCAATTATAATTTCAACAAGAAAATTATGTAGTCTTGAATTCTACATTGTCATGGATAAGGATTAATATTAAACAAACCGAGAGGAGGATGGGGAATTTCAATTTGTTCTTAAATTAAATGACAAAAAACAGTATAATAGCAGTAATCACTAGAACAGATAGAATTAATTCTAAAAAAAAAAATAGCATGAATTCCAATAAACGAGTAATTACAAATTAAATACCAGTTCTAATAAGTCATAATTTATTAAAACAAAAAACAAACTCGTCCATGCATGAAACAAGCTAAAATAAAACACAACGCAGAAAATAAGAAGAGAACAATACTGAACTAGAACAATGGTGGTGGAGCATAACCCAAGAACGGCCTTCCTCCGCCGTAAGAATCAGAGTAATGGACGGTGTCTTTCACTTTGTGGAATCCATTCTTGAAAACTCCAAATCCAAACAGAATTCCGATCGTGATCACAACCAGAATCAAGCATACGCATAGCATGCACACTTTGCCCGGACAACACATCTTTAATCAACGATCGTCGAACAAAAAAAAAGTTTCAATATTTTTTTCTTCTTCTAATTATTTGGGATGTGATGAAAAAATTGTGAAGATAATGTGGTGAATTTAAAAGAGAATGAAGGTAAGGTTTGGTGTCTTTGTTACAGCTTGATTGAAATACGCGTTTTTGAGCTTATAAGGAAAGCTATTTATTTCATCATTTGAAAACAACATTCCCTTTCTTCGTAAAATACAAAACAACATTCCCTCTTAAAATGAAAAATAAAGATTTCGTTTTATGAACCTTATCATAAAACTGATTTCATTTGCGTGATTTACTATAAACCCCTTTAGAAAAAGGAAATGAAAATTATAAATGGATTGGAGTTGAATAGTTAATGAACATCCTTAACATTTAATTTTGTCCAAAAAAAAATGAACTTCCTTAGCATGAAAGGTTAGACAAAATATGATTCGATTCATGAACCAATGTTTTGCCCGACTTTATTTACTTCGTTCAATTCCAACTCCAGATTATTAGGTTGATTCCCTAGAAACAAAATGATTGACATAAAAAAAAACTATTTTATAACTGTATAATGAAATAAAATTTGACGAAATTATAAATTTGAAGATATACGTGTAATTATTTTAAGAAAAGCACACGAGTCCTCCAACAAGAGTTGCAATGACATGTTGAATATCATACACCATTAAAACTTTTGTTGGAGGACTCGAGTGTTTTTCTTAAAATAATTAACCATTTATCTTCAAAATTAAAATATGTATTAAATGCATTTTCTTAAATTCAGTTTCGATATTCAAGAGTTACTTTTGAATATAAACAGAAGGTAAATTAAATTATGTGCTAAATTTTTATTTTACTCAACTTACTATTTTTTTATTCAAAATCAGAAAATCGTAATTTTAGAATTAAATAAAGAAAAAAAACAAAAATAAACTTTTATTTTTATATATTTTTTAGAATATTATTCTGCAGCAGACCAAAAAATACCTTTTTTTTAAGAGACCAAAAAATACTTATCCATAAATTTTGCAATGTTAAATAATAGCCAAAAGAACATTACCTTTTATTGATGAATTTTCTAGTAAAATTAACGTGTACGTTTTGTTGTCAACCTTAAATGGGAATGTTGAAGGCGATGTGTTTAAGGTGGATGGTGAAGTGGTTGAGTCAGTTACAACAACTAGTTTTGGGATGTATATGGATATGGACTCTAAAAATTTGGTGATTGGTCTCTAGTAAAATTGACCAATGATTGTGGTGGGGTAACAACGAAAATAGTATCTTAATGGTCTAGTTTAACATCTCTTTTGTTTTTTCAAACAAAAATTATAAGCCACGACAATATAATAAGAAAAATATTGTCAAAGTGTGAAAGAGATTTACTTCCTCTATTTCTTTGTTAATAAAAATATCTCTATTTAATATTAAAAAGTCATTTTAACATAAAAAAATAATTTAACTGGCACTATATTTTCATGGCGGGGCTTTGGAGTATTCTCATATGCCTCCAAATTGCAACGGAAAAAGGATATATAAGCATGTTGAAGTTGATTTTGATGCAGCAATAGTTGAAATGGATGGTTGACATGGAGGAATATCTCAGGTATTTTATATGCCAAGTAAAAGTACTTGAATGAATAATTTTATTGAACATCTCTAGCATCATCGATGTTGTACGGAATACAGTATTGAACAATGAAGATTCGACTTTAGCGAATTACGTGTTTTTTTGAACAACCTTAAAAAATTAGTTTGATTTTAGACTTTTACGTATGAAAAAGTTTATGTCCGAAGGAAAGAATTCACTTTGTGTATTCTAAAGATTTTACGACAAAAATTAATCATTGTTAAATAGGTAGAAATTTCGTATCAATAACATGTAACCCCAATTAACTGATTTGTGCATGATTTACGACCACAATTGTGATTGATTAAAAACCCTGTCGGAAAAAGGAGAAAAACAATTAAGTGCATTTTTAATGTGCTTTTGGGTTACATTTTTTTTAGGGGATTGTGTTTTTTTTTTTTGTGGTGAAAAAGAAATGTAACCCAAAAACACTTTAAAAATGCACATAATTGTTTTTCTCTTTTTCCAATGCGGTTTTTAATTAATCACAATTGTGGTCTTAAATTTTTCCGACCCGGTTTTTAATTAATCACAATTATGGTCTTAAATCATGCAAAAATCAGTTAACTGTGGTACGCATTAAAAAAGTTCACAAAGAGAAATCTTTATTTACCCTTTAAAATATAATGGGAATTGTTTTTACTGCCTTTCCTTTGATTGTGTGTGACTATTTTAATAGCTGTCCTTATAAGCTCACAAAACATGTTTCACTCTTTAATAGAGACACCAACGTTACATTGTCTTTAAAATTCACCATTATCATAGCATTTTTTTCATCACATCCGAAATACCAATAAGAAAAAGATTGAAATTTTGCTGTTTTTGACGATCATTGGTTAAAGATGGGTTATGGGGGCAGAGTGTGCTTTATATGCACGTGCTTGATTCTTGTTGTGATTGTGATCGTGATTGGGTTTCTATCTTGGTTTGTGCTGTTCGAGAATCCAACTACTCGCATGAAGAATACACCTCCTACTCAGAAGGAAGTAGACTCCCTTAGTTTAGACATGAACAAATAGTTTATATGAAATTTTGTTATCTTGTGATCCTCTCAACTTATTTCACGATTGGATAGATATATTTGAAGAGAATATCGAATACTCTTTGGTTAGTTAGACAGATTAACTATTGCTCCTTCTTTTATTTTATGTTTATGTTCTTATATAATGTTATGCATGCTTCTAAAACTAAATGATTCAGATATAACCAGTCCGTCATTGGGGTAGCATAAAAGAAATTTTGATTTAAATTAACCTGTCACTTAGGCACCACACAAAAATGTATATGACATGTCATGATAATGAAAACAAAATTAAATCTTGCACATAGGCAAACACACAATCAAATGAAATACTCGTCACGGCCACCACAACCAAAATTAAATCCCACTACATAGACAAACACACAGTCAAATAAAATATCCGTCACTTAGACAACTATTAATCAAATATTAATACTTCACACAAACATACAAGGCATAATAAAATCAAAACTTTCTACACTTATAGCATTTCACATCACAACGTCATACACAGATATTTTATAGAACATAATTAAAAATCATCCCTTTCATATAACTATAAATTTTGCCACACAAGTTTCTATTTTAATTTCATATATCTTCAACAACTATTACAAATCATAATTTTTAAATCATAATACCTAACCATAACTGTAACTAATGATCAAATATTATAATTTAAAAAGTATGATTCATAATCGTTGTTGAAGAGATATGAAATTAAGATAGAAACTTGTGTGGTAAAATTTATAGTTGTATGAAAGTGGTGATTTTTAATTATGTTATATAGAATATTTGTGTATGAGGATGTGATGTGGAATGGTATAAGCGTAGAAAATTTTGATTTTATTATGCCTTATATGATTGTGTGATGTATTAATATTTGATTGTGGTTGCCTAAGTGGAAGATATTTTATTTGACTGTGTGTTTGCCTATGTGACGAGATTTTATTTTGGTTGTGGTTGCCTAAGTGGCGGGTATTTCATTTGACTGTGTGTTTGACTATGTGGTGGAATTTAATTTTGTTTTTATTATCATGACATGTCATATGCATTTCTGTGTGGTGTCTAAGTGGTGGGTTAATTTAAATGAGAATTTCCTTTGTGGTGTTTAGTGGCGGGCTAATTATATTTGGATCATTTAGTTTTAGGAGCACACATAACATTACATAAGAACTTAAACATAAAATAAAAGAAGAATGATTCGTGAGTATTTCTTTTATGTTTGGTTGTTTATGACTTGTACAATTTATTTTATAATATTGTACTATATGTTTGGTTTGATTTGTATGTTTTGTGGTTTATGTAAGCTGACCCCTTACACCAATATTTTAGGTATCAAAGAAGACGTGCATGGTTTGGTATTTTTGTTTTAAGTGCTTACGGGGTCAAAATTGGGTATTGATTGATTGAATTGTAAATATTTTAAAAAGATTGGAAAGATATTTATTTTAAGAATTTAATTAAATTATGTGAAGAATTTTGGTCTAGGTTTTTGTTAAGAGTTTATTATTAATGATAAGAACAAAAAAATAATAGTGTTTCTTTTTTCTAATATGGAATAAGTAGGCGTAATGTCTTGGATAAAAATCCGAGACATTACAATTATACTTATTGTTATGTTGATGATATTATTGTTAAATGAGATAATTTGACTGACTGGGAGACAACTACTCAAAAGGAAATTGTCAATAAAGTTTGAAATGAAAGAGGAGGTATGTGGTTGATCTTTTGCTGGAAACATGAAGACTTGGATGCAAACTTGCAAGTGTAACACTGAGAAAAATCATTAGATGAGTTTTGAGAAGGAAGTACCAAAGTTGGCAAGGGTCAATATGAGAGATTAGGGGAAATTTGATTTACTTGACACACTAGACCAAATTTGCCATATGCGGTGGGTATGATGAGCAAAGTCATGCATGATACGATAGTGTATGAGACACAAATAATACCGTTGTAGATCATGTTCTACAATATTTGAAAACCTCTCCAAGGAGAGGACTCTTGTTCAGAAGAGGTTGAAGTGTAACTATATATGAAGGTTTACACTGATGCTTATGTGGGATCATTGAGAGAAAGAAGATCTACTTCATGCTATTGTACTTTTTGTGGTGGAACCTTGTTTTTTTGGAGGAGTAAGAAGCAAAACACAATTGCTCAATCAAGCGCTTAAGCAGAATTTAGAGTTGTCACTGGGAATTTTTGAACTATTACGAAACAAATTGCTTAAAGATTTGAAGATACAATGTGAAACCTAATGAAGATACAATGTGGATCAAATTAATAATTTATTTACAATTTATAAACTTTAAAATTTTAAGCTAAATTTATCCATTTGTTACAAAATGCTACTTTTAAAATGGATGAATGCAGACATTAATATATATGATCGGATGACACAAATAATATTCCTAATATGCAGACATTGAGATCATATTTTTGATAGGGTTCCTTAAAAGTTATCAATGCTAATGCTACTCAAAACATGTAATTATTATTAGCTGCTTCCAAGTAGTGTAACATGAAATTAATATATTGACAATCTTTAGACCGTTGAGTTAGGCATTGAATAGAACAAAATAAAATAGGGGTATATAATTTTTTTTGGGTGTACAATATGGGTATGTAATTAGAAACATATTAAATTAATTATCACAATGGCCATGACAAATAATACGAATTCGGAAGCCGTTGTCATTAGAATATTGTTGCCTCTTTTGATATCTATATTTCAAGGTTTAGGTTTTATCAATTCAAAAGGTTAAGTCCTTAACATTGTTGCATGAAACTAAGCATAGAGTTATCTTATATTCAACAAGAGAGATCAACTGAACTTATCACTGCTCAAAATTGTGGTGATTTGATGTCGGCATTGGCGAAGCAAACAACAAAAAAATTATGATTTGTGATAATCAGCAAAATAATAATTGAAAAGGTTAGGTCCTTAAGATTGTTGCATGAAACTAGGCATAGAGTTATCTCATATATTCAGAAACAAAAAAAAAATTATAAGCATCAAATAAATCTTAATATGAATAAACAAGAGAGATCAAATGAACTTATCAATACTCAAAATTGTGGTGATTTGATGTCGGCATTGGCGAAGCAAACAACAAAATAATTATGATTTGTGATAATCTCCAAAATAATAATTGAAAAGGTTAAGTCCTTAAGATTATTGCATGAAACTAGGCATAGAGTTATCTCATATTCAGAAACAACAAAAAATTATAAGCATCAAATAAATCTTAATGAGAATAAACATGAGATATCAAGTGAACTTATCATTGCTCAAAATTGTGGTGATTTGATGTCGGCAACTGCGAAGCAAACAACGAAGAAATTATGGTTTGTGATAATCTACAAAATAATAAACTGTGAAATAAACTTAAGTCGCGATAAAACCCAAGATACAAATGCATTTCCTAAATATAAATCATACACGAGGTTATAAAACAACTCAAATTTATTTCATAGATCACAAAAGATGTATCCCAGAAATGAGAATCGAAAGATATGATGGATTTTTGTTGTCATGTGGATATACCTTTTCTGTGTGTGATTATTTTTCAGTTTTCAAAATGTGCTACTGACTTTTTCTTTAACGGTGAGAAGTTATATATATCCAAAATGTATACGTGAGAAAAAAAGGGTTGAATGACCGAGTAAACAAATGAGTGAAACTCATCCAAATAGGCACGTGAGTAACCCTTTTTTAAGTGAGAAAAAAAAGGCAAGGCTTGACTGACCAAGTAAGCAGATACATTGAGTCAAGGAATTAGTAAATTTGGAGAACAATAAAACGTGTAAAAAGTAAAAACTTCTTTTTTGGATAGCCTTAATTTTATTAACTTTTGAAATAAAATGACTCTAAAAATATTTGTAAATGTCCTTTAAAAAAAACTAATAAAATATAAATATTTTTTAAGGAAAAAATATAACAATGTTTTCTCAATAGGAATTAATTATCAAGAAACACTCCATTGATATAACTATATACCCAATACAACAACTCAAAATTTAACGAAAACCAATTTAATTCTCAAAGGAATTTCATGCAAATTATAATCCAAGATATATCCATCATTGATCAATTGATTAAAGAAAGATGTGTACCTTAATATATTAATTCCCTGCTGCCCTAGAGCATGCAATCAGCTCAAAAGAAAATGATGGTGATAAAGATTCATAAGAAGCATCTCTTCTCCTCTAATATCCTTTTTCTTTTCACATTCGTAGGAAATAATCCTCTTATCGAAGGTCACAGCTTTAGCTTGTCACATATAGTGGTCTCCGTCATTTTAATTTGTGGTATATGGTATAATCAATAAAACATAAATGAGAGTAAATCCTTAAGATTGTTGTATAATATTGACATATAATATCTCAAATGAATAAATAACATATAGATATAAACAAGGATCATAATTGAATAAAAATAGAGCACAAAAATCTTATCGGATTTGGCTGATCAATATCATCCAAAGTCAACTAAGGCAAAACCTGCAAAATAATAGCCAGTTACACATACCTAAGGCGTGATATAGACACCGTGTTATACGCCTTATGAGCGCAAATCTTCCAAGATTTCGAGTATATATCATACCCAAGGTTCTTTGGGGGTGGATGTGATTGGTAGGCACAACAAAAACAAAATCCCTCCCAAATGAGTTCTGGGTTTTCATCTTCCTGAAATTATTCATCATTGCAAGTTATGTATCATCTGTTCTTATCAGAAAGAACCTGTTAAATCTTGGGGGATTAACTTATATTACGCAGAAAATTCTTAACGACAACTCGATCGACGCGTCTCATACCATGCATCGTTTGTCCTTAAGGATTTAACAATCGATGAATAGTCTGAGACATGTTGACCGTGATGTCCTTAAGGAATTTTCGTGTAATATAAGCTAATCCATCATGATTTAACGGATCCTTCGGTAAGAACCGAGGATACATAACTAACAAAGAAGAAGAATTTTACGAAGATGAAAACCCAGAGTTAATTTGTGAGGAATTTATTTTGTTTTTGTTGTGTTACTGGTCACATCCACCCCAAAGGGTATATATAGAGAGAGAGGAAAACTATAATATCTCAAATGAATAAATAACATAGATATAAACATGGATCATAATTGAATAAAAATAGAGCACAAATTTTTTATTGAATTTGGCTTATCAATATCATCCAAAGTCAACTCAGACAAAACCTGCAAAATAATAACCAGTTACTCATATTTGAGGCGTGACATAGACACCGTCTTATCCGCCACATGAGCGCAAATCTTCCAAGATTCAACAGGTTCTTTCCGAGTATATATCATAGCCAAGGTTCTTTGGGGTGGATGTGATAGCAGGGACAACAAAAACAAAATCCCTCACAAATGAGTTCTGGGTTTTCATCTTCTTGAAATTATTCTTCATTGCCAATTATGTATCCTCGGTTTTTACTGGAAAGAACCTGTTATATCCTGGAGGATTAGCTTATATTACGCGGAAAATCCTTAACGACAACTCGATCGGCGCGTCTTATACTATTCATTGTTTGTCCTTAAGGATTTAACAAACGATGAATAGTCTGAGACGTGCTGACCGCGATGTCCTTAAGGATTTTCCGCGTAATATAAGCTAATCCGTCAGGATTTAACAAATCTTTTTCGCTGAGAACCGATGATACATAACTAACAAAGAAGAAGAATTTCAGGCAGATGAAACCCCAAAATTAATTTGTAAGGGATTTATTTTGTTTTTGTTGAACCACTGATCACATCCACCCCAAAGGCTATATTATATAGAGAGGAAAACTATACAAACTGTCTCCATAACTAACTGGAGATAAGCTAACTAATTATACAATTAAATAACTAACACCTAATTTGTGCCAGCTAATACAAATCCCAATAGCATGCTAGTACTAGAGTAAGCTAATGATTTAGGTGCTCACGGTGGATAGCTTGTTTGGTGTGACATGTTCTGTGGAGGTTTGACATTTGCTATAAAACTACTTCTGTTGTGGTTTATCATCTTTGGATTGCAAGATGTGTTCTGCTCCTCTGCTATGAAACTACTACTATGGTTTTTGTCTTTGGAATGCAGGTTTTGTTCTATTGTTTGTGGGACTGTTTTGACTTGTTCTTTTAATTTGGGGTGTCTTTTAGGGATTTGGATTCGGCGCCGTTACAGCAGGACCCTGGAAGAGAACTTGGCCGTATGAACACAAATCAATGGTCGAGATTCACTATTACAGTAGGGAATGGTACGTCTTTTAGAGCCAAAATATCTTCGCACACGTGCACAAGAAAATTATCTAAGCACTTAATCGAAATCTCACTTATAGGATTCCGTGGTGAAAGACACAATTTTTCCCGAAGAATTCGCTTGGATCCATCCCTAAGATCATGAAAAATGGATACAAATTGTTGAAATTTAGGACTCCTACGTAGTATCGCCAATAGGAACATATTAAAATAAGACAACGAGGATAAATCTATAATTGACTATATATTATCATAAATGAAAATGTCATTGCAAGCACACCCATGTAAATATGAGATCAATTAACTTAGAGACGTCATAGCCAATATTTTTTATAAAATAAAATGAGTTATTAAAGGCGACACAAGCATCGTACCTGATGGTTTTAATGATGCCATTGCTAGGATTATAACACACCCATGCAATTGTTATTTGCTTTGAGATTGAGAGTAGATTCCCCAAGATCATTGTAAAATATGCTTCATAATCTCAAATTATAAAACTATATATATGTCAAATGAAAATGACTCAAACATATCCTTCTTTTACATGTACTTAATCACCAGTTTAAATTAATTCTAGCCGGTAATCAAACAAGCTATATAACTAATCGATATGCATGCAGAAATTAATATGATCGGATGACACAAATCATTTTCATAAAAATACAGACGTACATTGAGATCATATTTATAATAATCAGGGTTACTTATAAGTTATCAATGTTAATGCTACTCTAAACATGTAATTAAGATAAGCTACTTCCAAGTAGTGTGACACGAAATTTAGATATCGATAATCTTTAGAACGTTGAGCTAGGCATCGAATAAAACAAAATACAATAGGGGTATGTAATTAGAAACATCTAAAATTAATTATCAGACACCATGACAAATAATACCTATTCGGAAGCCACTGTCATTAGAATATGGTTGCCTCTTTTGCTATCTAACTTTCATGGGTCAGGTCTCATCAATTGAAAAGTATAAATCCTAAAGATTGTTGTATAAAATTAGGTCAGAAACAACATAAAGTTATAAGCATCAAATAAATCTTAATGGGAATAAACAAGAAAGAGATCAAGAAAACTTATCCATGCTCAAAATTGTGGTGATTTGATTTCAGCAACCGGAAAGTAAACGAAATTATGAATAGTGATAACCTCCAAAATAATAAACGGAACATGACGAAGTCGGTGTCCTTAAAGATTTGCCCGTATTATATACTAGGTTACAAACTCGAATTTATGTAGGAGATGTAACCTAGAAATGAGAATTGAAAGAGATGATGGATTTTTGTTTGTGTGGATATAGCTTTTCTAGGTGTGATTATTTTTCAGTTTACAAAATATGCTACCCCAAAGTATGCTACTGACTTCTTCTTCCATGGTGAGAAGTTATATATATCCAAATTATACGTGGGAACAATATGCCACTAACTCCATAAAAAATAGGCATATAAGTAACAAAACCCTTTACAAGTGAGAAAAATATGGTAAGGCTGGACTGACCAAGTAAGCAAATTGAGTTAAGGTTAGTAAATTTTGAGATTAATAAAACGTGTAAAAACATCATTTTTTTGAGGAAAAAACAAAATTAAATTTAATGTTGTCCCAACGAAAAGATTACTGTGTAACCAAAAAAAGCTAAAAGATTACTTTTACTGAATAATAGTTGCCAAAAAAATTTTATGAAGATATAGTCTGACATAATTTTTTTTTTTTTTATTGGTTATAAGTCTGACATAATTCTTCCAAGGGAGAAATGAGCTCCATTCAAATAATGAAATAAGGATAGTTCAATCAAACTAACCATGAGTTGGGAAATCTCACATCCACATTTTGAGGTCAACAAAAGTGATTATAAAAGTCAAAAACACACTAATGTTTCACATAAAAATTTCGGAAAGAGTGTTGACATCTGTTGTCAAAATCACAATTTAAGTTCTAAAATTTAGAATTTTGCAATTTTACTTAACTTCAACAACTTAAATCCATAGTAGAATCCCAAAAACTGAAAAAAAAAATCCTATCAAAATCACACAAAATCGTGAAATCCGTTCAAAATCGTATGATTTTAGAGGATTTTGAAGAATTTTATCCATTTTTTTATACATGTCAATTTTTGACTTGGTTCGTCAAATGACCCGATTTGTACCATGATCTGGTTCTATAAATACCAAAAAGGCTAAGTTTTTTCATTCATTCACTTAACACCACACTTGCTTGTCAGTCACGGTTCATCTAGTTCAAAATGAACTAAACCTAACTAGATTACCTCTTTCCTTCAATCTATCATCCTTTCTTTCCTTCAATCCGTCATTGTTTCATCTTCAATCCGTCATTGTTTCCATTTCTTCTTCACCCAGATGGAGAAAATGATGAAATTGATGAAGATGAAAGTGTTGATATGATGGAGGATAATCCATGTAATTGGTGATTCCTTCGTGATTAATGATTGCATATAAGCTTTGCCTTTAAGTATTTTGTTAGGCATCTAGTCTTTGCCGTGAAACTTAATAGCCTTACTCACTTGTGATCAAGTATTTTGTCAAGCATCTAGGATTATTTTGTCTCGGTTGTTTAGCATTATTATGACTACTAAAGAATATTTGACATCTAGGCTTTGAGTAATTTATGTATATGTATTTTGTGGACTTTGAATTTTAAGTCATTTATGACTATATGCAATTTATAACATATATTTAACATTATTTTTGTATCGGTATAATCCTCGATTTTGATTGCGATTTTACGATTTGTGATTTTGCTATCCTATATCGATTCAACAAAAGTCTTTGAGTAAAATCCTCAATTTTAATTGCGATTTTACGCGTCTCGATTTTGCTATTCACTTTCGACTTGAAGTAAAGTCCTGATTTTGACAACCTTAATTGACACGGTACCTTCAAAACGAGGTCTTTCTCGATCATTTGAAAAACACATGGAGACCAAACTTGAAACAAACTATAAGTAAAAAAGACATAAAAACAACAGATATGAGATCTCAAACAGGACGGAGTAATCAAAACTCAAAGTTGACATAGATGCTTTCGAAGGGGTCGTAGAGGGACGTGTAACAGTACTCTGAGGTAAAACTCTGACTATAGGGCGGTGCTTTTTCTCTTCTCCATTTTCCTCCTCGTGTTGCAAGACACATGATAAATGTTGCAAGAGAGAAATCATTGGAACCAGAAAACCGAGACAGTAGAGAATGACAAAAGGAAACGCGGATTCACCGGGCCATGAAGTGTTAATCGTGGAACAATCGTGACAAGACCGAGAAGCAAAGACATAGTCAATGTCGAGAAGGGCAGCACGAAATATATATGTGGTGTGGAGAAGATATGGAGGTCCAACTCAAATTTGTTTTTGTAGGATGTCTGGCAAAATACTAAAATGGAGAATCAGACTTAGATTGTTTTTTAACTCCTAATTCCTTTCTTGAAACTCATTATATTAAGTTAATTCAACTGCAAAGTTGTAGAAAAACATTTTTCTTAAAACTATCATATCTACTAGACTAAGTGTCTAATGAAGATTGATATAATTTAAGTCGATTATACTATGGAAGATATCGGAGGAATCTTTCCTATCAATATTCATGATTAACTTTTCCAATATGGTTTTCGAAAATTATAATCGCCTTATGCTACACATAAATTTTGTATTTTCTAATGAAAGCAAAATGCATCATATTGAATTGTAAAAAGAAAATATATACACATAGGGATAAATGTTATAAACTCAAAAAACAATAACAAGAAAACTGTTTAGTTGTCTACACTGAAATCATGAAGAAATCTCTGAACAAAAGTTTTCAAAACTGAAAGGTACTCAAACCTATTTTAACTAAGGAAGAAATTCACGAAAAATTTCGCAAATTACATCATCATCTGCCAATTTTAAGAAGGCAAGAAAATCATCCCAGATTTCATGTATTTTACCAAATTCCACTAGATATTGAGCGCAACTAATCTTCAAGTAGGGCAATTGATAGAAATATGCTGCATGGAGCCTCTGAAGTATATTTTTTCTGTTGATATCTTCTTGAAGATTCTTTTCACATTCCTCTCTCAAGTCATTAACGCCATATTTCTCAGCAGCAACCAATAGCTCGAAACTATGATCGGCAAGTTCTTCATCGTTGATATTGTCATATAGATAATCTATGAATGCTTGACAAACTTCAGGAGACATATCAGAGATGTTAATAACAGACATGTTATTCTCTTTAGAATCATTTTCAAACATATATTCAAAAATAGGTGACCGGGCAGCAAGAACAGCTCGATGAACTCTTATGATTTTATCCGATGATACGAGCTTGATTGTAGTGTCTGTGTGGATACTTTCTCTTAACATTCGAACAAGGGTTGTTGATCTTTTCCTAGTTGAGTTAGTTTCTCCATCCTTCATTCAATAATTTCAAACAAATAGTAAATAACTTGAAGTAATTAATAGTAACCTTCACAGATCAATACTAAAATTATAAAAGTGCAACATATGATATGTAATTCATGATTATATCAATATATAGTAAGATACTTGAACAAATAAATTGATTAATTAAATGCACTTACATTTGGGTTTGCAGTCTTGAGATCTAGGAATTCAACTTCAACACAGGATGTTGTAACATCAGGTAGTAGAACATCAAACTCCCAGTTAAAAGCATCAGTTTCGCTACTGAAAAGCTTGTCTTTTTCTTCTGCATCATTGTACAAAAGAGGAAGACAAATTATAAACTTATATAATCATATATAAAAAATTACTCCTATATGCCTATTTAACCATATGTCTTGTTTTATTCAATAACACAGAAAATAACATCTGTCAAAAAAAAAAAAAAACCGAAAATAACATTTTCATACACAAAGATTTGTAGGGATATAATTGAAATAATGACAAGTCCAACTCATAGCCCCCTATTCATAGAGATATAAGCATTTTTTTGAAATTCTTTTATGAAATCTTTATTTTGATTAAAATTATAGGTATATATGGTTGTGGCTTTCAGATTGTAATAAATTAGGCTAATCTTTTAATAACGATATAACAAATATAATATAAATTATCATCTTTTCAATAACACAAAATATATCATTTTATAGGTAAATTTGTTTAAACCTTAATGATATAATTGAAATAATAAAAGAATCCAACTCATAATTCTATAAGTAAAGCATGCTACAAAGAGAGTCGATTTTATTACCCGTCTCTGCGAAGGTCATTCCATTTTTTCCGATAGAGTCAAGAATACGAAATTTAAAAGATGCAATTGGTGGATTATTTGTGGACTCTTCTGCATATAATTTGATAGTAACCGGACTAAAAAGTGAATCCCTTGAGAATGATATGTGCCTTCATGTTGGGAAGTAAAAACAAAAAAAATAATATGAAAAATTAGCAATTTATCTTTTCACAAATTTACACGCAAACAAAATATAAACTTTAACTATTCACAACTGTTATGACGATTAATCGGATACCACACCATATGATTTTTGTGATTAGAGTCATATATGAATTATTGTCAAAATTAAAATAAAATAATGTATTGACGAACTAGAAGAGAGAAATAAAAAAGTTACCAATTCCATTTAGATATCTTGAAAGCTTCGGATGTGTGAATAAAGCTGTGTGGAATCATATTCATGCTCTTAAAGCTGAGTCTCCATTGAGCAACGTAACCCACGGATTCCACTTCGAATGGAGAGTAAAACATCGTATTTATAAAAATAAAAAAAACAGCAATTCTGCTTATCTATTTTTCTGTTGAACTTGTATGATTCTTGTGATTGACGAGGAGTGTGTATATAAATATATATAAAAGGGTGCGTGTGAAAAACCGAAAACCTTATGGTGTTTAATTTTTGTTGTAACAACTTTTGATTCATGTAACAAAATTTATTTGAAAGAGTTGAAACAAAATATCCCTTGTTTCAAGTAACTTTACTAATGGTATTAGAGCTAAAGGCTAGGCGTATTCTAATGATGCGGTGGGGGTGCTAAAATAACTCTTTTTTATTCTTTAATTTCAATTATACCCTCAAACAAAATTTGATATAATAATGTTATATTGTTGGTGTTATTAAAAAAGATAAGAATTTTTGTTATATTTGTTTTATTATTGTTGTCATTGAAAAATATAAATATGATTTATTGAGTTTGTTACATTTAAAAGTTACAAATATTTATCAAAAAATTTATATAAATCTAGCGAAAAGACGGGCACTCACATGCCCGTCTTTCCGCTCTTTTTATTGCGCTAACGTTTGAAAATTATGAACTGTGTTTTTTTATAAAATTTTGATTTTGATTAAAACTAAAAAATATATAAATAATTGTTGCTTTCAAGTTATAAAAAATTAAACTAACCATGATTATCTATTTCAACGACACCGAATAATACAATATAACAAAAAATATATATAAATTCTTTTTTAATGACACCAACAACAATTTTATTGTAGAAAAAATTGTTTAAGGGTATAATTGAAATTATGAAAAAGTAAGTATTTTTTTTGTTGGTAGTGGTGAAAAAGTAAGTATAAATATACTTATCTAGTTTGTTACATTTTTTAAATGATAAAGGAAAATATATATATATATATATATATATATATATATATATATATTTATATTTTGTTTTTTTTTACAAGTATTTATATCGTGTTTGTTACATTTGTTTTAATATTTACATTTATTTTTATCTATTTCCTACATGTGTTATTTGTATTGAAAATTGAGGGTATTTTTTGAACGAAAAAGCCAGCCAAAAGTTCTGAAAGGGGTAGTTTTATTTATATATAGTATAGATATCGTTAGAAATTTACACGCAAAATTTCTGTAAAATATCGTTGATAATCTACACATGTTAGCTCAATGAAAAATATGAAAGATAGGCACGTAAGTGCCCGTCATTTCGCTAGTATTATTATAAAATTAGTAAATACTTTTAAATATGTATTCAGTTTCTATCAAAGGAAAATAATAACAACTTTCATTTTATTTTCTTTGAGGAAATTTAGGCATCGTTTGACCTGACTTTTTTACCGTCTAAAAGTTATTTTCAAACAAAGTTAAAATTAAGGGTTTTAAAAAAGAAGTTAAAGTTGTTTGGTTACTTTATTATTTTTAGTTTTATAACTATTTTTAAGTTAAAAGATGTTTGGCAAAATATTGTACAAAGCTTTGAATCTAATAGTTGGTTTTTTCATTTTCAATTATACCCTATAATATAACAAATTTGGTTATAAGAATACCATATTTTTTGTGTCATTAAAAAAGATAAGAATTTATGTTATATAATATTATATTTGTTACATTGTTGGTGTCATTGAAAAAGATATGTATAGGCCTTTTTTAATAAGAAAAAAAAATATGCATAGTTTGTTACAATATGCATTGTCCAAAAGATATGTATAGTTTGTTACTAACAAGTGGTTCTTATGTAGCATTCAATAACTTTTGACCAAAGCTCATTCCATTTAATTTTATGCATTCTAAAAAAAGTATTTTATTTAGTAAGTACTTAATTGATATTATGTTTGACATATTTTCTCTTTAAAAATGTAGATAAGTAGAAAGAAAAAAAAAACTGGTTGAAACAGTATCTTGTTCTTGAATGTTGTAGCAATTCAATTAAAATGGCAACAGGAAACTTTTTACGGTCATATTAGTTGAACAAGCTACCACCATTTTAAATCAATATCAATATATCATAGATGTTCTTCAAACAAAAATGGCTACGGACGATTGCAAATACCAGTTATTTTAAAATTTATAATTTATAAACAAAATAATTATTCCATTAAGTGGTTCAAATCATAGTATCATGGATATTAAATTGAAAAAATATAACGTAAGCAATTGTATTGTGTATATATCACATTTTTTGAAGTTAGAGGGTTTGAGTTGGGTTGGGTGTTTGGTTTGAGTTTGCGGTTAAATTTGGTTTGGTTTCGATGTCAAAATAAAAACTGCAAACCAAACTAAATTACATATTTGAATAAAAAAATTAGGCCAAATACATCTAAACAAAATGCTATTTTTTGTGGTCTTTTGTTTAGGTTTGTTTGATTTACGGTTTTTTATTGGACTTATTCGAATGTAAACACACCTAGGTCTACACCTCATTTTTGGACAGAGGACCATCATCATCCAAGAGATGGTTCATTGGTTCTTGATGGGAAAATGCAATAAAAATGACACATCGATAAGTGTTAATGTCATCTCTCCAATCAAAATATGGAAGCTCGACCTCTCCTTCAAATGCTGACACCAAGCAATGGTAACGTTCGACATAGCTGACATACGTCAGCCACTAAGGACCTCTATCTCTAATAGCCTATGTGAACCACGACTCATCCAACCTATGCTCATTATTCTTATGCAAATTTTCACCTTCTTTCCGTTACTCACACACTTTAAATTGGAACAGAACTACAACATAAAAAAAATACTTCCCTTAAAAAAAACAATAAAAAAAAATACTTAGCGGCTCACGAGCTTTCTTCTCAAACTCCACCACAACATACATATACAATACCACGACATGAATGAATTTTTGAAAGCAATGGTGTTCATTGTGGTAATTAGTTTAAATATTTTAATCCACATCGTAAATAATGAGGTGAGGTATTATATTGGAGAGTATATTGAGGGAAAGAAAACCTTAATGCCAATCGGGAATTGAAATGGACTGCACTTAGAGGTTAAATCAACACCGAATTTTTATTATTTGGTAGCTAATTACATCCCAATTTTCAAATAATGACCATTTCAAAAGTAAACTCATGAATAAAGAGATAAAAAAAAAACTTATGTACTTGGTGATTTATGTGGAGGGAATGAAAGCAAATGGAAAACAAAAACCCTCATTTGCCATTCAACTAAAAAACTAAGAAAGTGGTGCCGGTTATAACCGCCACTAAATGGTTGTAGCGGCAATTCAAAAGCGATCCATTTCCATAGCAATCTTTAGGATGTGTTTGGATGGAGTAATTGAGAAGTTTTGAAGAATTTAGAATTCTAGGTAATTCAAATGATTCAATTAAATTGTTTTCATTCATAAATCTAGGTAATTCAAATGATTCAATTAAATTGCTTTCATTCCTAAATATTATTGTTTGGATGGAGAAATAAAAAAAATATTGTCATAATTTTTGGACAACTTTTATAAATTTTAATATTTTTGGGCCAAATTTGAAAAATAAAATTAGGGGTCAATTTACAAATTTCAAAAATTTTGAGGGGTCAAATTATAATTTTTGAAAAATTTGAGGGGTCAATTTGCAATTTTTTATAAATTTATTGGGTTCAAATTAAAATTTGAGGACTAAAATGCAAAATTTGAAAAATTATAACAATGAAGAATTTTGAAATTCTTAACTTATAGGTGTCATTTGAATTTCTTTAAATTTAACTTGAACAAAATACTTCATAAATTTCCATCATTTTGAAAATTCTTCAAATTATTACTAGAATAATCATTAAGAAATTGGACTTCAAGATCTTGGATAGGTTCTGTTACCATCTTAAAAATCGTGGTTGGATTTAACATAACTTCACAAAATCGATCTGAGGTTAAAATTGTCTCCAGTTATAAACATATGTTTCTTGATGTGCAAGATTCTTGAGGTCCAACTTTTTTAATGATAATTATTCTAATAATATCATATTCATGGTCTTTTCAAATAAAAAAAAAAGTTAGGCATTAGAATAATGACGACAACCTTGTTAGAAAAGGAAAAACGATAATATTTATTGAATAATAGGAGCTCAAAGGTAACAAAATAAATGTTGTGTAAATGTGTAATGCACATTCATGGTGTACAAAATAAGGATGGAAAGTTATTATAATACGGAAATATGATAATTAAAAGCAACGATTTATAAAACAACTATTAAGTTTAAACATTTCATCTTCTTCTACATTAATTCAACACATCCATGAATCTCATATCTAGAAGAACAAGACAACAACAATCCCGCTTAAAGCTAAACCTCCTAGCCACTTGGAGCTCTTCGTGGTGTCTGCTCTACTCTGAAAAATAAAGTTGGAATGCAAAAATTTCAAGATTAGTTTGATCCAATAGAACATAAAACCTACTTCTTTTTTTCGTGTGGTAAATAAACATAATAATCAATTAAATATAATCATTATTATTTCAACCATCATTGGCTTTAGAAAGTTGAAATGTTAAACACATTATTATTATTTTTTACCATAATTGTTTTTTTGATGTGAACAAAACCTCCAATATATTTCTATTGTAAAAAAAAAACCTTGAATATCTTTCTAAATAAAAGCGATGATACGTAGTTTATCTTTATGACTTTACTTTATTTAGCTTTGGATCTTGATGAAAAAATATGTATATATAGAAATGAAATAACAACAATAAATAAATGATTCCTTAAAAAAAATAAAAATAAATGATATCATAATTAATTATCTTTACCATTAACTCTTGTTTTGATGGTAAACAAAATATTTTCTATTTCAGACATAAGGTATAGGTTTTTTACTTTTCTTTAGAAGAGAGTTAAACAAACCAAATCCATCATCAATGGTGTCGTGTGGCACAACATTTAGACTAGAATCAGTCTTTCACTCTTTCTATCATTGCAATTGTCTCCTATGTATAAAAAAAAAAGTCTATGACTAATTTAATTTAATTCAATTTTTTGTTAGAACTAAATTGGGCCACCAGAAAAATTACGACGAATCACAACAAATATTTAACATAAGTAAAAACAAGTGCATTGCACAAAACTAGCATGTGTGTTAAATGTTGGAAGGACAAAAAAAAAGGAACGATAAACTAACCTTCTTTCTAAAGATTCTCTTTCCCTTCGAAGGTGGCGGGGCTAGAGTTTTCGAAGTAGCCGATATTGCTGGAGGTGAGTTCCCTTGAGTTGCACTGGGTGGAGATCTTTGAGGAGATGGTGCCGGTGGATTGATCGCTGGAGGAGGTGCATTATGGTTGGAAGGAGATGGAGCGGGGGCTGGTGTTGGAGATGAAAGTGGCGATGGTGAAGGTGCATGTGTGGGAGGGTTGGAAAGAGATGGGGCCGGCGAAGTGCCAGCGGGAGCTGGTGTCAGAGATGAAAATGGCGCCGGTGAAGGTGCGTTAGGGTTAGGAGATGGGGCTGGTGATGTGGGAGATGGAGCTGGAGAAGAGCCAGCGGGGGCTGGTGATATTGGATTGGAAGGGGCTGGTGCGGGAGATGAATGTGGCGCCGGTGAAGGCGACTCACCTACGACACCGGCGATAACAATGCAGATGAATGCAAGAGAGAACACACTGTTGAGATTCATTTTGAAAATTGAAAACAAGATGTTTTTCTTTTTTGTTTGCTAGGGTTGCAATGTGGTGATGAAAGGCTTATACTTCATAGTATTATATAGGACTTTGGTCTTATTTGATTTCACGTTGATGATGCTATTTTTGGAACAAAAAGGAAATTTTCCCATTAGTCAGAACACAGATTGTGAACAATTCTTAAATGTTTTAACCGCGTCCGGTTTGCTCCATTTATTAGCTTCCATAATTCATAATTTATTTTATAAACGATATAAACACTCCTTAAAAAAAAATAACACAACAATTAGTAGACCCATTTTACTCCTAAGAAAATAATTAGTAGATCCATTTTAATACTCTGCGTTTTGTATCCTCAAAACAATCATCGTAGTAAATCTAAAGAAAAAAAAAAGAGAGTAGACAATTGTACCAAAAAAGGAGGTGATAAGCGTTATTTTCTTAAAAATTAGTGTATGTCCTTTGAATTGGTTCGATTTTTAGAACACAAATTTAAAAAAATCTACAAAGCTCCTGCATATAATATGCAATATTTCTATCAACTTAGTTAAGCTCACGAGATAATTCAAAATTATTTACTAAAATTATTTACTTAAATTAATTTATTAATGAAAACACTCAATTAATTTGGGTAGATGATTAATTCATTCATTAACGGAAATGCTTAATTGAGATAGAGGAATAATTATTTACTTATTTCAATTTAAGTTGCATAACTTCTTTTTCAAAATAATATGGTAAAAAAGAAAACTCAATTAATTGATACGTTGGTTTAGCCCAATACCTTAAGTGAATTTGTGATGAGTGGTTAAGTTAAGTTAGTGTTTAAGTGTGTTGTTTGGTTAGTTTTGGATGGTAAAACAAAAACCGCAAACTAATTTGTACGGTTTAATAAAATATTGACTTGAATACATCTGAATCAAATGTGATTTTTAGTTTGGGTTGGTTTGATTTTTGTAATCTTTATTGGATTGGTTCAGTTTTGAACATATATATATATATATATATAAGCTCATCTTAATATTGACATTAATATATTAATGTTTTCATATATAAACACATCTTAATATTGCTGAAAAAGCATCTTAATGTTGATATTAATATAAATAAAATTAGAAAATAATATCATTTAAATTTATAAATGGTCCTAATAAAATTGGAAAGTTTTTTATTTTTTGAGAAAAATTGGATAGTTTTAAATGCTCAGTTGATCGGGACAATGCATAAAATATGCAAGGTTCGGGGTTCAAACCCCGGCCACTCCAAAAAAAAACAACTTTTTGACATAATTTTTTTTTAAACATTTAGTAAAATTAAGAAGAAAAAAAAAGCATTATATCCATCAAAAAAGAAAAAGCATTATACAATATTTTAAATATATTTTTCCTCAAAAATTTAAGTATAATATCCTCTTAAAAAAATGTTTTAGAGAGTAATAGATACTAAACGGAATGACATCTCAAAAAAAATAAAAAAAAATACTAACGAAATGTTTTTAATGTCATGATTAAAATTATCTGCAAATTAATGTGAGGATTTTCTACATAATTGGTTTTAATATGTTTGAATAAAATGACAGCAAGGCAATATAATCACTCCACTAAACATAGAATGATAGAAATTAATGGGAGTTGAGAATTTATGTAGCAGATTTCCGTATTTTTCGTAATTTAAAAATTCATAATTAATCTATCATTTGTCGAAAAATTTTAGTTTTATCCAGAACGTCGTATTTTAACGTTCTAAACATGCATACAGAAAAACAATGAAAAAAATTCAACATCTATTATAGATTTTATACTTACAAAAAAAACTGTAGGTTAAAAATAAGAAAAATCTCAAATTAAATAGGTAGAACCTTTGATTTTTTTTATTATATTTTTAAACTTGTGTATATTTTAAGGCCAATTTAAACAATTAACTTTTTTTATATTTTATTTCTACGAAATGATGAAATTGGCAGCGTACGTAAACAAAAGTGTTCACGATCCACGACTTGTTTAGAAGAGATCAACGTGCTTAACCACCAAAATTGATACTCTAGTTTCCTATTTAATGGAAATCAATTCTCAACTCCCAAAATTTATAGATCAAGATTTCCATTTTTTTAGTTTTTCGTGCATTAAAAATTCATAATTAATCCGTCCTTTGTCAAAAAAAATTAGTTTTATCTAGTAAATCGTATTTTAACATTCAAAACATGTGTACAAAAAAACAATGAAAAAAAAATTCAACATCTATTCTAGACTTTATGCCTACAAAAAATAAAAAGTAGGTCAAAAATAGGAAATTCTCAAAATAAATAGGTAGAATCTGTGGTTTTTTTATTATATTTTCAAACTTGCGTATATTTCAAGGCCAAATTAAACCATTAACCTTTTTTATATTAATTTCTACGAATTGATGAAATTTGCAGCGCGCTTAAACAAAAGTGTTTGCGATCCATGACTTATTTAGAAGAGATCAACGTGCTTAAACACCAAAATTGATACTCCCTACCAATTTCTCTATTTGGTTTCCTATTTACTTTCGTTTTGGATCCACCCCCACCCACCCACCCCTCCCAAGTTTATTCCCTTATTGCTAGTGTCGTCTACATGTTTGTTAATCAATGCTAGCGTTACACTTTCTAACACTCTCTTCTAACACACACCAATAATAAATTGCCATGTTGATTAAATTCCCATTTACCCATATCTCCAATTCCCCCCTATGTCTAGCTATATACTTATGTTGAAGGATTAAAATGGTTTCCACTCCTCATTTTAAGAGCTGGTTTTTTCTCACCTTATTTTGAGAGTACACTTTTTGTGTTCTCAGCCATGAAGGTCGCGGACATGCTTGGGACTTCATAAGAAAAAATCACCCATTTTTTTATGGATACTCATTGTCCTTTCTCGAAAGCATCCCTATTTTAGAATCGTTTGGATTATGATATATGTGCTCTCTCTGAAGCCTCCGATCATTTGGGAAGTATTTGTGTGTTGGAAAGTACATGATGTGAATATGATATTATTGTGATTGATATTTACTTTCAAGCAATAACCATTTGCGTTAAATTGGCTAATTGTATTTGGTTTTACTCGGCTATTCATCCTAGCCCTCAATTAGTTAACTATGAGAGATTATGTTGTTATCTTATTTCTCTTCGCCAATATATTTTGAGTCCTTAGGTTATATAATATGAAAATTAAACAAATTCCCTCTCCCCTCTAAGATAAAGAGAGATGTATTTACATCTAGACAAGCTAAGAAATCTTCTGATATCATGGAGTAGTGTAATACTTAGACTCATAAGGCAAAATGGATTCAAAAGGACACTAGAAGGTTGGAAAGTGCCCTTGGTGATTGTGTGTGGCGTACTACTTTTCCACAAGCTTATGTAAAGAACTTGATGCGACATTATTTCGACCATCGCCATATCCTCTTAAGGGATACCAATTTTGTTCTTGTTAAGCGTGTGCTACCCTTCCAATTTTAAGTTGCTTCCCTAACATATAAAGATTTTCTGAAGATAATCTACAAAGATTGGGATAAAAGGTGAGCCTACCGTACAAGTGAGTCTTGAACATGTTCAGTTAGATACCACTACGTTCAAGAAAAAGGTGTTTGATAACATTCATAAAAGTAAAGATAATATCGAAAAGAAATTAAAGCAGGTGTAAAACAAGTTGGAAATGACTGAGTTAACTCACCTGAACATGACCGAGGCATCACTTCAAAAAGAATATAATGATGTTCTCAAGAAGGAAGAGATCTTTTGGTACTAAAAGTTACGGACAATTGGGGATTTGGGGG
>Ga0228710_1000866_pt1 | contig 42442 bp, 25 predicted proteins | sample MedpolnodulmetaG_FD_177995 | JGI IMG/M metagenome (GOLD analysis project Ga0228710, IMG submission 177995) | Root nodule microbial communities from Medicago polymorpha collected in Santa Monica, California, United States - pink nodules | ecosystem: Host-associated > Plants > Roots > Nodule... | reverse complement strand
TGAGAAAGTTGATATGATAAAATTTTAGAAACTCATGACTATTTTCAAAATATTAACATCAATGCAGTGTTTCTATTAAATTTTTTTTATTTTATATGCAAAACACCGTTCAACGTTTGCATCGCACCCGTTGCAAATTTTATGCGTTTTATCTGCAAAAACAAATTTTATGTATATATATACATATATATGAGAAAGTTGATATGATAAAATTGCGAAAACTCATTAATATTGTCAAAATATAAATATCAACAAAGTGTTTCTATTGAATAACTTTTTATTTATATGCAAACCACAGTTTAATGTTTTCACCGCACCCGTTACAGATTTTATGTGTTTATATATGCTTAAATAAATTTTTATTTACATATATGAGAAAATCGATGTGATAAAATTTTAAAAACTCATGACTATTTTCAAAATATCAACATCAATGTAATGTTTCTATTAAATAACTTTTTATTTTATATGTAAAACACTGTTCAATATTTGCACCGCACCTGTTGCAGATTTTATTCTTTTTATTTAGAGAAAAAGATTTTTATGTAAATATATGAGAAAATTGATACGATAAAATTGTGAAACTCATTAATATTGTCAAAATTTAAACATTAATGCAATGTTTCTATTGAATTACTTTTTATTTTATATATGGAAAACATCGTTCAACGTTTACACGATACCCGTTGCAGATTTTATGTGCTTATGTATGCATAAATAAATATTTATGTACATATATGAGAAAGTAGATACCATAAAATTTTGGAAACTCGACTATTTTCATAATATCAACATCCATGTAGTGTTTCTATTAAATAATTTTTTATTTTATATTTAAAAAAGTAGATACGATAAAATTTTGGAAACTCGACTATTTTCATAATATCAACATCACTGCATTTTTTTTATCAAATCATTGTATTGTTTCTCTAAAACATCGTTATATATTTACGCTGCACTCATTATAGAATTTATGTGCTTATATCTCCAAAATCAAATAAAAAGACAGACATCCTTAGTTATCATGATAATATATTGGTTTTTAAAAAAGGACAATTATGAAATTTTATTGAGTTTCGATTTTTATATATTGTTTTTTTAAATAATCTTTTTATATTGTTATATTAGATTAAAAAAACAAATAATATTTTAAAATTAAAAGTATTCCAAACACTTATTAATTAAGCATCCCAGAAAACAAACATGTGTGGAAATTTTTTATATCTGTGGATAATTCCATTATTTTTGTTTTTAAGTCATATTTTAAAAAACAAATAAATAGAATCTTCCTCAAAAGAAATAAAATAAATAGAATCTATATTTATCCATGAAAATTTGTTAGATTTGTGCCATTATCCGATTTTTTTTAATAAATTAATTAATTTCATAGTTATTCGTAGAAATTTACTACAATTGTGATAACCATTATTCATAATTAAATTTAAAAAAAATTAAATTAAATTTTTCAAAAAGACCATTATACACATAAAATCAAGGAGATTATGAATTTTAAAGAGTACAATTATAAAATTTTTCTGTATAGATGTACACCATAGAAAACCATCGTTTTTAAAATGAAAAAGAAGAATAAAATCGTATGACCCAAACCCGGGCCACGCAACTAATGGGTTTGGTAGACATAAAACAAAGAGGAAAGTATAAACCCTGTTAAAAGCCTTGCGCCGAAGAAGCTGTGCCCTAGCTACCATGAGAGGGATTCAGTTACAGTTGAGTCAAACTCAAAAGCTCCGTCTACAGAAGGCTCTAGAACACCTCGAATCTCTCTCTTCCAAGGTCAATTCTGATTCTTCAGTCACCATAGCTGATTCCATTCCCGTCAACCATGAAGACGGCGTACTCAAGGGACACGGAACCGCTGATCTCGACGGCGAAGTCGTCGCCACTCTATGTGGCGTCGTTGAACGTGTTAACAAGCTCGTTTATGTCCGCGCTTTACGCTCAAGGTTCTTAACCTTCGAAGCACACACTCACACGTCTTCATGATTTCATAGCTTCTCCACTTCCTTAATTGTATGTTTTTGTCTGTTAATGAAATCCCGTGACTTCATTTTAGGTACAAACCTGAGGTTGGTGACATTGTTATAGGGCGTGTTATTGAGGTACAATTTTCCACTTTCAGCTATTATCTGCATTTGATTTGACAATGTTTCATTCCAGGAATCTTACTGTTTGTTGTGTTGTGTTGTGTTGTGTAGGTTGCTCAGAAACGTTGGAGATTGGATATTAATTACAGTCAAAATGCTTATCTTATGCTTTCTGCTATGAATATGCCTGATGGTGTACAGGTATTTTGCAATTGCCCTTATGTAGACACATATTTGTTTTTTATTCTGTAACCACAAGCGAGTAGCGAGAGCTGTTCCCTTTTCAAAATTTAGGATCATTTGTTTAAGAAATGTTATAATAGTTAGTTATTTCATAAACGGAAGATGAAAAAAAATAAAAACTAGTTCAGTGTGCAGATTAGTATTTATCTAATTTTTGACAATTGTGATAGCATCCAAAAATTGGTTAGTTTTTTTGCTGTATTGTTGACCTAGTTCCATGCTGGAGGTTATTTGACTATAATATGCATGCTGACGTGCTTAGTAGTATTAACTACAGTATATGTCAAACTATGTGTTTCTCTATGCAGGGGTAGTAATTTTTAATTTGGTCCCTAGGTGAAAAAAGTGTTCAATTTAGACTGTCAATAGTTTTAATTGTATTCAACTTTTGTCCTGTTAACTATTGTCATTGTAACCCCATGGAAATTACATTCAATAGAGATATTATGAAGTATAGGAACCAAATTGAAAAGGCCGTCATGTTTAGGGCATGAAAATACAGTAATTATCTTTAATATATGAGACAAAATTTTCAATTTGATCCTGACACTTAGAAGTGGTGATTGCACCTATGGGAAATGTAGAGTTTAAATTGAAACGTGAGAACTGTTATGAAGTATGGGGTCTTCGCACGTGAATCCTAGTTTTCTTCTCTCCTCCGTGTTTGCAGAGAACATCTCTCTTCCCTCTTCTGCAAGCTTCATGCCTCCTATTTTTGGATTTTTGATGTAACTGATTCTCCATTTTTTTTGAAGAAGTAGCTGATTCTCCATTATCTTTTGGTTTTTTTTTGATAAAATTGATTCTCCAATTTAGTGTTTCATTACAGATTGTTGCAATTGTAGTGACTTTGTTTGGTTCTTTGCCGTGTTCTCTTGTTAGGAAGGGGGAAAGTTATTGGTTTTTTGGCTGAATTTTTTACACGACCGTGTTGAGAGGCTTGCAAAATTTCTACAATTTTAGGAGTAAAGGAGCCTGAATAATATTGCAAGTTTGCGGGTTAGGTTTGATTTTGGTGGATGAATTGGCATTTTGAAAGTAAGAATTAAAAGTGATTTTGTAATGGAGTGACCATGTGAAAGTAGTAAGGTGGATTTTGAGTTTTTTGGGGTGGTGATCTATTTTTATTGGTTGGGGTTGTGCTTGTTAGATAATAAGTTATTGAGCTTATGCTATTGGTCCCTTTATGTTTCTAAAAAGATGAGACACAATAAAATGATGTATGTAAATTCAATTTTGATATTTTTCTCAATTCTTGCCAACATGTCAAACATCGACCACAAGACTATTGATATCGAAGAAGGATTGAATATTATTCAGGATGCCTTCAAGAAGCTCGAGAACGTTCTAGAAGCCTCACTTCACCTCTAAAGACTACATGGTGATATAATTGATATATACAATCATCCATAATATGTGCGCCGACTGCTAATTTAGTCATTACTATTCTCAACAACAGTATGACAAGTACAAGGAAGCATTTCAAGAGTACATCAAATCAACGGTTCTTCCATCTTTGCGAAGAAAGAAAGATGAATTCTTGTTAAGACAATTGCTCAGAAGATGGTAAAATCACGAAGAGATGACCCGCTGGCTCTCAGAGTTTTTTAGTTATCTTGATAGACACCGTATCCCAATACATCAACTTCCTTCTCTTTAAGAAACTGGCTTCTTAGCAATATTAGCTATATGATTGAGTAAAAAGTCAGTGCTTTATTAACCAATGTTTCATCATATACAGAGTAATAGAAGGATAATAAGCCAATTTTTTGAAGAGAAGAAAGTTGATGTCTTGGGACATGGTATATATCAAGATAACTAAAATACTTTGAGAGCTGACGGGTCCTCTCTGTGATTTGGCCATCTTCTGAGCAATTCTCTTAACAAGAGTTCATCTTTCTTTCCTCGCAAAGATGGCAGAACTGTTGATTTGACATACTCTTCAAATGCTTCCTCGTACTTGTCATACAGGTGTAGAAAATAGTGATGACTATAATAGTGGTCAGCATGGGTGAACTATGCTTCTTGTGGGGTTCTGTGGTTTTCCACTTTCTACTTGCAATGTGTTTTCTTTTAAGTGTTGGAGATGTTCCAAACACCTTGGTTTCATTCAATTTGTAAGCCTTGTGGAATTTGGTTTGAATGAAGAATTCGCTTTTACCGTAAGAAAAGAAGAATATGTCATTTAACGACTTCAGAATTCTAGGATATTTTACAACGGTAGAAGATGGGAACAATGCCTTGGAGCAGATTTGGGGATTTTGAGAAGGTGTTAGTGGCAGGAGCCAGTTTGGCAATATTAATGTTGATCTTCCTGTTTCTGTTGCAGTCTATACTTATATATTGATTGGACTTCAAGCATTATTTATGACCTGAATTGTGTATTTGGTCTGGATCAACATTTGATGGTCATCGAAGTCTGTCTTCATGAAGTGGGTATACTGATTTAGGTGTAACCTTTTATGCCTGCATGAAGAAACACTAATCACGTAAGAAAAAATATTTAAGATTTAAACTTCAAAGAAACTAATAGAACAAGGTGACGGGTACAAACAAATGCAATTGTAAAACAAAAATAGGAATAGTGCGCAATCACCTTCAGTTTTGATTGGGTTTCTTTCTTTTTTATTTTTGTATATGCTGTGTCATATTTTTGGATTTCTTTCCCAATTAAGCTTGAAAATCCCTCATTTAGATTTTTTCTTTCCACTGCTAGAGGCGAAGGACAGCTTTAGATGAGCTAAATATGCGCTGTATTTTTGAGGAGGCAGATGTCATTTGTGTAAGTGCTGCCATGTTTCTTAAAATTTTCTTTTTATGAAGGAAATAGCAGTTGAGTATCCTAAATTATGTATGTCCACAGGCTGAAGTTCGTGGTTTTCAGCATGATGGCTTACACCTTCAAGCAAGAAGTAAAAAATATGGAAAGGTTTGTATTCTTGAAAACCTTTTAAAACATTTCTTTTATTGATTGAGTTGCTTCTTGTATTCTACACAAAAAAAATGATAGTCAGTTACATAAGAGTAGCCGGTCGGAGACAGTACAAAATGGAAACTCTAAATGATATGGGCATTGTTGCTTACAAATATAAAACTGAACGGATTAGAACTACCTGTTTATGATTGAGGTGTAATGCAAGAAACCTGGAATGAGGGGGTTGCTTTATTTTGATAGCTATGACACTTGTAGTGGTTTTGTGTATGGTTTGTAACTTGTATTTTGTAATACATTTTGGGTTCTTAAAATTTATTTCAATTTTATTCTTCAGCCTTTTAGTACTGTTACTAATGGCGTTGAGTGTTATTGCAGCTTAGTACTGGTCAACTGCTTACAGTCACACCGTATTTAGTGAAGAGACAGAAACAACATTTCCATCATCTAGAGCAGTACGGTATTGATTTAATAATTGGCTGTAATGGGTTCATATGGGTTGGGGAACATGTTGAAGTCAGAGATGACATGGTAGAAGATCAAGTGAACCAATCTGATCCACAGATTTTAACTCCCAATAAAAATTCTGTGAGTCTTGAAGAACAAGAGAAAAAGTACACGGCACTGGAGACAAGAAAATACATATGCAGGGCTGCTAATGCTGTTAGAATATTATCCACTTTAGGATTCATTATAACATCGGAAATCATCAAGGGAGTTATTGATCTCAGCCTTTCTGCGAATCTTGATATACACGACATGCTTGGTTCCGAGTTCTGTGTTCTGGTTGCCGAAAAAGAGGCAGAAAGGAGAAGCTCAAATAAAAAGAAGCGGTAGATTGTGAGATCGTGGTTAGAAAGCCAGGTTTTACTATCTCTTTACAGGGGTAAAAATAGGAAAGGAATCATTCTAACTGTAGCAAGTCTTTCTTCAATCATGTTTGATACTTTGTAGGGTGGCACTTATAGTTGGATGAACTTATTTTTTTATGTTAAAGCTCTTGCACCTGCGGGGAGATGTGGGATGAAGTGTTTTTCTGATTGGCCGTTGTCACCTTGCTTTTCAGGAGTTGACACCTACAACCCATGTCTGTAGTTTTTTTTTGTTGCATCATCTTATATTCTTATGGGTTGTCTATGAATCTTCCTTTTGTATACTAAATCATGGCAAAATGAGTATTGATTGATATTTTCATACTTTTTCTTTCAGACCAAAATTTTATGGAGCTATTTAAATTGTAGTGGTCTATTCTGTCGAAATAGTTTATCTCAAACTTAATTTATGTGGGTTAAATAGAACCTTTTCATTGTAGAAGTCTTTCAAAGTTAAATTCATTATATCCGCCATCAACTTATGTAATAATAAAAACAGAAGTCATGCTATATAGTTAAAAGTATACTGGAGAAATTACAAAGTTGTGTATCAAAGTATACACTTGTTTTGTATCTAACTATGGAACTGTAACAAGGATGTGAGTATTTTTGTTGAGTAGCGAGTGCTATCCTGCAATGTTCAATCACGGTTATAGGGTATGCAAGTTACTTTCCTAAAAATTATGTCTCTTCAACTAAATAAGATCATATCGCATGGTTAATAATTTGTAGAAGCCATAAAATTTGTGTGAGCTATAAGCAGAGTGGAATAGAGGAGTTCATTCCAAGAGTCTGGAATTCCAGGAAGGCACCAGTGGCTGCAATCTTGGACCATTTTACGGCCTTTGCTATCACTGAAACCTGGTTCTCTATAAATTGAAGGATGCCCATCTTTTCTGTAGTCTGTCATTTTGGTAATGTTGAGGTAAAACACTGGTGTCTTCATCTCTGCTATAACATCTTCGACAATTCCCATTGTCCATGGATATGCTGCAAGATAGCTTTCATTTGTAATGGGTTGTCTCTCCCCATCACATTTACCTCCAGAGTTCCATTGCCCCCCTCTGCAAATTTCAGCCATAGAATCAATTACATAACTACATAATAGAGAAAATATGTAAAAATAAAACGAAGTAGAAGTACACGTTCTTCTTACTTGTAGTGAGAAGCTGAAAATCCAGTGAAAAAAACCCTTGTACGTGTGCTATCAACCGTGGAATCAACCCACTTGGCCCATGTCTTCAGTGCTTTTTGTAATGCTTCAGAAACTTCTAATCTGTCATAGACTTGATTACCTTCCTGAAAGTAGTTTCTACTGCAAGAATGAAAATTGATACTAGTTAGCTTTTGAAGTCTGAACTACTTATTAATAATAAAAGAATATAGTGTCTTAGCAGAATCATTTTTTACCCATTTTTTGTCTTGTCATGATTCCACCAGTGTCCTGTGTTGAAAATGATTATGTCAGCATCATAATACTGAGACTTGGAAGCTTGAATCATGTCAAGCCTAAGAGTTTCTCTTTGAGAAACTCCATCATTAGGTGACACTTTCCATTCTTGTACAAGAAATGGGGATTTCACAAAGTCTATGGAGCATCCATAATCCTAATTAACATCACAACATGTCAAAAACAATATCAAACCTTAAACCTTAAGCAAGCTAAAGTTCTATCAAATTTCTTAAGAAAAACAGCTAAGTACACATTCTTACTTTGAATTTGAAAGAAAAGAAACCTTGAATTCTGAATTCACGGCGTCCGGAAACTTCATAGAGTCTGCTCTTATCTTTAAGAGAAGCTCTCAAAGCACACACCAAAGATTGCCACATGTTCCTGTTCAAAGAGTCTCCTACAAACACCACTCTCTTACCTCTCAACATGTGCAACATTTTCAAGCCATCAAACCTATATATTGAAGAAGAAAAAAATCAAATTTAAAACACAAATAAATTAAAATGAATTGGTACATTGGTACGTGGAATTTTACAAGGTAGAAACTATAGAACCTTGGAATTTGACAACCATGTGGCTTCCAACGATATTTAAGAAACTCAAAATCTGAACGTCCATTCTTGAAACAGTTAAAAGTATCATCAAGAAAAGGACACGAACCATGTTGATAAACAGGTTCATGAGAATCATCTTGAATCCAAGAGCCATCAAAGATATCACAAGAATTTAGGTCTTGTGAGTCTGTCTTTGTTGGATTTCCTGGTGTTCTTTCCGCTGCGGTAACAGAAGAGAATGTGTTGCTCTGTGCTTCTGAAACTATGTAAGAAGTGAATGGTGCATTTGCCAATACACGTTTGAAAGAAAGTGGAAAACGAAGAGAAGGAATGGTACTGGTGTAACTGTAACGGGTAGAGTATGTAGTGTATGATACTGAGAGGAGAAACAGAGAGAGAAGGAAAAAAGGAACTGTTAAAATGTGAGTTCTTGGACGGAAGAGAGTGTGTTGAAGAGTTCTTTGAAGTTCAGATGAATTCAGCAATGGTTTCTTGAGGCAGGCCATGAGAATAGAATTTTCAAAGAAGAGTATACATGTTGAAAATTGAATATATATGATATGATATACTATTGAATAGTAAAGGAGCTATTTCATTCTTTCTTTCTTTTCTATATTTCCCTCTTCGTCCTCTTGGTCAAGATGTAGAACTGTTTTGGGATGTAATTTCTGATAGACAGACACAAAATGATAAAATTTAGGCTAGTTCTTTCTTTTACTGATTTAATAATAATTGTCTACAATTGTGTTTTTGAAATTTAAAAGAGTTATTTTTTTTTAGGCTCGAATATAATTAGTTAATATGTGTTGAAGTCTAGCTCTTTCTCTTAAACACAACCAATTAATCCGTGTTGGTGAATTTCGTTACTCTACTAAAAAAATCTAAAATGAAGAGAATTCATGGTAAGTATTGGAATTTTCTATAGAACAAAACTTATGTGCTTATTGCGTAATTCTTAACCAAAAGTAAATTCTTTTATTATAATAAAATTTGAAAAATTACGAATTTGAAGAAATTATTGCTAATTTAAAACCATACAAAAAACACATAAACAAATACACCATTTATTTTCCTTTTCTAATATATTACAATATGCAAGAAGAAGAAGAAGAAGAAAAAAGTTGGCATATTTAACAACTTTACACCAGAATAATACGCGGTTTCCCCTGGATGATGCATGATACTTCACGTTCTCAGTTGACAAGTATCTATCTCATGCAACTTGCGCGCCAGCGGACTAATAATCTATGATTTCCGATATAAAGAAACAAACATCTAGATTCCATCCCCAAACTTAATAATTAATAATTAGTAGTAGTTTAGCATTCATCGGTCAATACACGACACTAATAGCTTGAATTTTGAAGAAGCAAAGAGAAACTTTTTATATAAATGACATCCCCACCAAGTTTCCATCATAGCATGGAGCATCAAAGTCCGATAGCACTAGTTGTCGGAGTAACGGGAATGGTTGGACTAAGCCTAGCCGAAGCCTTGAAGCAGCCTGGTTGTCTTGGTGGCCCATGGAAAGTTTACGGCTGTGCTCGCCGTTCCCCGGACGAATGGTTCCCTTCTTCCATCCTTGACGGCTTCATAGCCTTTGACGCAGTTAACTCAGCCGACACACGTACCAAGCTATTACCTCTAGCCAATGAAGTCACCCACCTCTTCTGGGTCACGTTCCAGTTTGTAGCTGATGAACAAGTTAACATCACCGTTAACAAATCCATGCTCCTTAACGTTGTCACCGTTCTCAAATCTTCTCCTTCTTCTCCTCTCACCCATATAACGGTCCAAACCGGAACTAAACATTACTTGGGTCCCATACATGACCCGGTCCGGTCTAACCAACTTATTATATGCCACGAACCACCTTTTAACGAGAATATGCCTCGACTCCCTTACCCAAATTTCTACTACACACTTGAGGATCTCGTTGCATCGTACACACCTTCGATTACATACTCAATACATCGATCCTCTCTCATAATAGGTGCGTCTTCAAGAAGTGCAATCAACGCGTTGATGATGCTAGGGACATATGCTGCCATATGTCGTCATGTAGGGTTACCGTTTCGGTATCCAGGAAATAGATACACTTGGGAGCATTTTTGTGATATGTCAGATGCAGGTGTGCTCGCAAAGCAACATGTGTGGGCTGCGGTTACAAAGAATGCTAAGAACCAAGCATTTAATTGTACAAACGGCGACATTTTCACTTGGAAGAGTATGTGGATGTTGCTTAGTGAGGTTTTTGATGTTGAGTTTGTTGAGCTGGATGATAAGGAAGAGTTTGATATCGTTGAGTTGATGCGTGACAAGGGTGAGGTTTGGGACTTGATTGTACAGAAATATGGGCTTCTTAAGACCAAGTTGAAGGAAATTGCTTGCTTTGAAGCCATGGTGCCAGTTGTACGGTTTGAGTTTCAACATGTATCTAGTATGAACAAGAGTAAAGATTATGGGTTTTTGGAGTATGCTGATACGTTTAAGAGTATCAAACTCTGGGTGGCTAAGCTGAGGGAGATGAAACTTATCCCCTCCTACCAACACTAATTGCATTATCGTAATTTTTATCTTCTTTAATTTCGTCAAATAATATTGTTTGTTTTATTATTTCCTTTCGTGCAGTGTAAAAAGTTTTATTTTCTTTGAAGGAAAAAAAAAAGTGTTTATTTGAGGCTAATGTAAAAAATGTTAATAACAATGATCTTGCTATTGAGTGGCCTAAAGACTCTTAATTAAAAAAATATTTATCGAAAATGTTAAATTGTTCAATTCTCAATGCATTCAATTCATTGATTTCTATAAAAACTTACTAATTAAGGTTGTTAAAGAGTGCATTTAGAACACTCGTTAACATTTCTCTTTTTCTTATAATCCATAAATTAGATGATTTGATCTTCGACTGGGGTACTAGTATTACTATTTTTTGTTAATACATGTAATTCAAGTGTGCTAAGAAAATGAATATTATTACATATGAATATGAGAGACGCACAATTCAGATTTGACTCATCAATTATACAAAAGTATATTGGGTATTCGACTCACCAAATTACAAAAATGATATGAACAATACAAACATGTCACCCACCACCTTAACAAGAAGTCGCCTCCACGGGATAATACCATTTCTCGCCTCCCAAATTTTTCAGACAGTTTTATGTCAAATTAACATTAAATATTTCCAATGCTTGTTATTCCAAGAGGTGGAAAAAAACTTTATCAAAAAGGGAGGAGATTATGCTCCTTATTTCCTGATCATTTCCATTAATTTATTCTAACAATTGTTCAGTCAATCGTTTAATCTCTGTTACAATTTTCCAGAGTATGACTTCTCTGGAATGTGTTTAAAGGACAAATGGGGATATGTTGACATAAAGTTGATAGTTGACTAGTAACTCTGTTGACATATAGCAGCAAAGAATGGACCAAGGGTGATCTAGTGGAACCACTGCCTTCTCATTGTCGCCTACATCTTCCTCACCTTCGTCTTTGTCCACACCATTTTTCTCAGGAGAGCCTAGAGGGCAGACAAGGTACCCTGTTCCCAAATCCTCCTAAAAACAATTTGTGAAAGAAAAAGTAACTCATGCAAAAAGTCACAACATGTTTACAGTAGATTGATGATATAAATTAAACAACAAAATTGATGCATATAACTAAAACTTGTGTGAACCTAACTACATAAAGATGTCTGTCCATTTATGTAAGTCATGTTTTGGAGTTCTTATAGCAAAAACATAACTTTCAAATATAAGTAATCCAAACTATGCCAATAAAGGACCTGGTGATTTTAGCAAAAGCTACATTTCTCGGTGAGTTGGACAATATCACAATGTACTCCATGATTTTAGCAAAATATTACATTTTGCAGCTTCAACAAATTCATGGTGTCGTCGTGATTTCGTTAATCTCACCCTTGTACCGTTAGCATCGATGTAACAATAAGAATCAATCAACAAGTAGATCAAAATGTATATGAAGGAATTATAAAAGATCAAACAAATAGTGTGTAATATTTAATTGAATAGTACATTATATTAAACATACAATGAATAGTTAAATAGAAAAAATACAATGAAAGAAGTTGATTTTGTAAAATCGATGCAAGTTAAAAGTGATTTATATCATTTGCTTTTGACCTTTTTGGTTTCGTAACACCTGAGGTTGATGACCTTCTACATATAGTTTAAAAGGTCATGCATAACAATGTCATGTCTCCTAGGTCCATGAATGTTGAGTTTACGAGGCTTGATTTTGCCATCCAAAAAAGTCTAGTGGTGCAGCTTGTTGCCCGTGTGTCTTCTATTCAAGTGTAACTTTTTATAAAATTAAAAGATTTAAATGTTAAAAAAATATAATTATGGTTGATTACAAAATAGGCAAAAGGGAGTTGAAAACTGAGTTTACACAAAAACTATTTTCTCTACACGGAAATGGAAACATCAAATCCTAACTTGAGTTGAAATCTCAAGAACATCAAATATATCAAATAATAATCAAAATCAATTTTATATTTATAAACTAACTTTTACTTCTCACAAGAATTGAAAACTGTAAACATAGTAAACAAATAAAACATATGAACTCAAGTTCGAACTCTCCTAGCATGTTTGGTACTGACCAAACTGGTGCTAATAATTCTGAAAAGAAATCCTATCAAGACTGGATATAAAGAGAGTAAAGGACATAGTTGAGATTTTGAAATTTTCCTGGTTTGAAACAGAGAAATGGCAAGGGCCAAAGTTAATAGAGTCCACTGAAATTAGAGAACAAAACCTTTTTCCTTCAATATGCATAAACTCATCAGACTAATTTACCTTATTATCATATAAAACAATTTCAGGCGGTGACAACAACATACATTTAGAACTCTATCCAGTTACAAATGCATAAATAACAGCAAATCACACAAACAAAACTGTCGATATTTGTAATGAGCATATTCCGAACAGATGCTTCTTTCTTATTATGCTAATTCTTATCTAGTATGAAACAGTCCCTCATCCATGCAGAAGGATGCCTATTCAGCCCTGCTCATGAGTCATAAGTCATTACTTCTACCTCTGCAGTGTCTAACACACTGCTATCACGAACCTTATCAGAATTTATATAAATTAAACTGATCAGTTAGTTGTGGTGTGAGAAAATTGTTAGTGTTCTAGACTTCTAGTGTAAGCTACAAGAAGGTAATACATGATTTTGTTTGTGTAGTGGTTAAACTAAGATGGGTGCACAACACATGTAAGATGACTGATAATGGATCATTCGCATTCATCAGAGTATCAAATCAGAGGAAGTGACAAAAGAAAGGGATGTAACAAGTTAGGAATTAATAGAATAAAGGGATAGAAAAATAAAATATGACAAATCAACCCAAACATAGGTATAAAGGTCACTCACTGTTTTCTCTAGTAGTATAAAAGTATACATTATACACCCAACTATAGAAGTTTATGCTTTAAAAGAATGCTTCCTAGTAGCATTTCTTATAGATATACCACGTTGCAAACATAAGCAGAGAAAAGGACATGCAGATGCGTTACATTTTAACAAAAAAAGTAGTGTGTGTGTGTTGTTTTGGTTAGCTTTACTCATTGAATAGTATCAAAACTTTCAGTTTTGTTAAATTATTCCACAGCTCATGTTACAAATGCAGTCGAACACATACTAACATACAAATGCAGCCACCCAAGAGTACATAATTTCAAGAAAATGGTGAAGGAGAATATTTCAAAACCTCATTCTTCAAGTTCTTAAACTTGATCATTGTTAGGGAGTGAAAGCAAAGACTCTGTATACATGACCGCCTGGTATGGCCCGTCCCAGTAGCCATGAAACCCGAACCGCTGTCCTTGGTCATTGTACTTGACCAATGAATCAAAACCATTTTTTCCAATGATATCATTATATTTTGTAGTGTATATAGGGTAAAAGTAACCAGGAGGAAGAACAAGTGTCTTAGTCCAACAAGATTATGCGTGAATCTTTTTTTAGAGAAATTTGTTTTTGTTCGATCTTCTTTAATATATTCCTCTTTTAATTGAACAATACATACATAATTATCTTTATAAATGGTTGTTGCGTGCAAGTCTATTGTATGTGTTAAATCGTTCACCTCAACCAAACACATTTTTTTAATTCCCTAATCTGAAACTTTCCCACAATTTGAAGGCACTGTTGTTATGGTGTATTACATGAGTCTCCATGAAAGGGTTTTACAACCTCATATAAACAAATAGCTTGTTTTTATTTATCATTATGAGAATTAGACAAATAGCCTGCATATATAAATAAAATAAAAAAACATGCTTGAAAATAATCTCACAAATAATAATAATTTACTATAGCATGTATAATTAGAAAAATATATTATTGTATCCAACCGAGCTAGAATATAATACTTCATGACAAATTAGTTCTTCCTCTTTTTCTCAAGTTCTCAACAATCATTGTTCACCTATTCTCACTTTACAATCATTGGCGTTAACAACAAATGTGATATATCCATATATATTTAAAATAAGTCTTTACCTATTCTACGTATTTTATCTCAGTTTATTTTCTCTAAAACATTAAGGGGGGTGTATTGGATTAGGATTTTAAAGGACAAATTTTGTTTAAAAAAGTCTTAAGCATTTTAAAAGACTTTGCATGATTTTAATGACTTTCATGATTTTAATGGATTTCAACGGATTTACATCATAAGATTTGAAAAGATTTTATGGATTTTATAAGGTTTCAAAAGATTTTATGAATTTTAAGTATTCATTGGAAAAGAAATGATTATAACCTTTTACAATATTCTCAATACAAACTTTTTTTTTAACAAGAATATTAGAGAAAGGAGGGAGAGATAGAGAGAAAGATAGAGAGAGGGGAGAGAGAGAGAGAGAGAGGAGAGAGGGAGGGAGGGGAGAGAGATAGAAGAAAGAGAGAGAGAGAGAGAGAGATGAATATAGGAGAGAGATAAAAAAAATCTTAAAAGAAAAATAATCATAAGAAATCTCATGTTTTTATGAGAGGCTTTTTCATGCTAAAATTTCACTAGAAAATCCCTTAAAATCCAATTTATTAAACAATCTTTAGAAATTTGAATGATTTTGAATACCGCAAGACTCTTTTTAAGTGATGAAGAGTATTGATTGAATACCACAAGACTTTTTTTAAATGACAAAGAGTCTTGATCGAATATCAAAAGACTTTTTTAAAATTGAAAAGTGTCTTAATGAAATACCACAAGACTTTTTTATAATAAATAAGTCTTTTAAAATCCCGTAAAATCTTAATTCAATACACCCTCCTAACTTTCAAAAGCTTTTCGGGACTTCTCATAATATTTATGTCATCAACAAATTGTTGACATCAAATTTTATCACTCCAACAAATAAGCTCGATGATCAATCTATGACAAAATTTAGATCCTTGTTGAATTCTTAGTTGATAGGTTCAAAGTCACACATCTTAATTTTTGAAACAAGAAACATGCATTCGAAATTTGAAATATAAACAAAGGAAAGAAAGTAAAAATGCAGAGAAAATTCGATCATCGTAGTAAATTAGTAAGTAGCTGTAGCGTTTCGTTCCTTCTCTCTAGATAAAACAACACTTCGCTGCCAACACTGCTTTGCTTGGTTTCAATATTAAAAATTCTTTCTACACATTGATGCACACTTTAGGGCATAAATTGTTCTCATATGGCTATGCTCGGTTGGTAAGAAACATGTGGCCATGTTACGACAATGTCAACAGTGAAAGAAACTCCCAGAGCTTTTCTATATAAAGAAACATCAAAGCTTATCTATTAGTATATCAATTCACATGCTTCTTTTTCTAGATATAATTAATTGTAGTGTAACATCACTAGTCACACCAGTCAATACACTGCCATCAAAGGTTCCATTAATTTACCGTGACTGTGATATATGGCGCATCAAAGTCCCGTAGCACTAGTAGTTGGAGTAACGGGAATGGCTGGCCTAAGCTTAGCCAAAGCCTTGAAGCAGCCTGATTGTCTCGGAGGTCCATGGAAAGTTTACGGCGCAGCTCGCCATTCCCCCGACGAATGGTTCCCTTCTTCCATCCTCGACAGCTTCATAACCTTCGACGCAGTTAACTCAGCTGACACACGCGCCAAGCTATTACCTATAGCTAACGAAGTCACCCACCTATTTTGGGTCACATTCCAGCTTGTAGCAGACGAAGAAGTTAAAATCACCGTTAACAAATCCATGCTTCTTAACGTTCTCGTCGTCCTCAAATCTTATCCGTCTTCGCCTCTCACCCATATAACAGTGCAAACAGGAACCAGACATTACTTGGGTCCAGTGCATGACCCGGTTCAGTCGACCAAACTTATCTGCCACGAACCACCTTTCGAAGAGAATATGCCTCGACTCTCTTATCCAAATTTCTATTACGCGCTTGAGGATCTCGTTAAATCCTATGCACCTTCGATTACATACTCAATACATCGTTCATCTATCATAATAGGTGCTTCGCCAAGAAGTGCATACAACACGCTGATGGTACTAGCGACATACGCTGCCATATGTCGCCAGGTAGGATTACCGTTTCGTTATCCAGGAAATAGGTACACTTGGGAGCATTTCTGTGATATGACGGATGCTCGTGTGCTGGCAAAGCAACATGTGTGGGCTGCAGTTACAAAGAAGGCTAAGAACCAGGCGTTTAATTGCACAAATGGTGACGTTTTCACATGGAAGAGTATGTGGAAGGTGCTTTGTAAGACTTTTGCTGTTAAGTTTGTGGAGTTGGATGAAAAGGAAGAGTTTGATTTGGTGCAGTTTATGCGTGATAAGGGTGAGGTTTGGGATCAAATTGTGGAGGAGTATGGACTTCATAAGACCAAATTGGAGGAAATTGCTTGTTTTGAAGCCTTGGTGCCAGTTTTTCGATTTGAGTTTCAACTTGTATCTAGTATGAATAAGAGTAAAAATTATGAGTTTTTTGAGTATGCTGAGACGTTTAATAGTGTGAAATTCTGGGTGATGAAGCTGAGGGAGATGAATCTCATACCCATCTTCTACGAACATTGAACTACATTATTGTTTCTATCTCTCTCTTGTAATAATATCGTTTGTTTCTATCTGCTTTATGTTTTGTTAAAGTGTTTTTCACCTAACAAGAGTTAATAATGCCCATTCCTTTCTTTTGAATGTTGATTTGGATATTGATGGAGTTTTAGCCCATTATTTTAGTTTTTGTTAGTTCATTTGTTTCTTGAGGCTTATACACAGTGAAATAAAAAGGAGAACTACACTTATCAACAATGGAAATTTAGAACTCAGAGACAAGTTAATCTTCTATTTTATCCATATAGTTGACCAGTAACCTTTTCATTTTTTAAAACCCACGTAATAGATAAGAATGGGGTGAACTTTTTCTATTACTCATGATAAGGGTTTAAGACAACCCTCCTTGAACCTAAATACCTAATTATGAAAAATCCCATATAAAAAAAATAATATTTTAAAGACAAACAATGGCACGCCTTTTTTTATTCTACATTCAAATATTCATAACAATTTTTACAACTCATTAAAAAGTTTTTGTATCAATCAAGGAGTATTTTCTGAAATGTATTACTGTGAACTGAAAGGTACGTATCCAAATTGCATAATGGGATAAAAACGTTGAGCTGCTTTTAAGAACAGCTAAAAGCTTTTATTACTATAGAATAACAATTCTTACTGATTATTACAATTCTAATAGCACATCACATACCAGCAAGAATAAGTAGCTTTTATCGACATTATCACTCTAATATGATTACAACTTGCTCATCTTGAGAGGCCCCATCTCCTTTGCCTTAGCCCTCAGCAGATGTTTCTGTACCTTCCCAGTAGCTGTCTTAGGTAACAGTCCAAAGACAACCGATTTCGGTACCCAGTAAGTCGGCATCTTAGCCCTACAGAACTTCAGTATATCCTCGACTAGACGCTGTTCGTTACTACTATCCACTCCTGGCTTTAATGTCACAAACGCACACGGAGACTCACCCCATTTCTCATCTGGTCTAGCGACCACGGATGTCTCAAGTATTGCAGGATGCGAGTACAGAACATTCTCTACCTCTACACTGCTGATATTTTCAGCACCTGAGATGATGATGTCCTTTGATCTGTCTTTAATTTCTATATATCCATCTGGATGCTTGACCGCAAGATCACCAGAATGATACCATCCATTTGCAAAGCTCTCTTCGTTAGCTTTAGGGTTCTTTAAGTAGCCTTTCATGACAGCATTACCACGCATCACGATTTCGCCAACAGTTTTACCATCAGCAGGTACAGGTTGCATAGTTTTTGTGTTCACAACATCCAAGCCTTCCAAGGCAATGTACTTAACCCCTTGTCTTGCATGGAGCCGGGAACGGGATTCTGGTGGAAGTGAGTCCCACTCTGGTTTCCAGGCACAATAGACGGACGGGCCATAGGTTTCTGAAAGACCATAAGTGTGTGTGACACGAAATCCTCGTTCAGACATGCCGGAAATAACAGAAGGAGGAGGAGCAGCACCAGCAGTATTCACATGTACAACATGAGGTAGAGGAAGTATGGTTTCCTCAGACGGAGCATTAATTATTGAGTTAAGCACCACTGGTGCTGCACAAAAATGAGTCACTTTGTACTTAGCAATGGCTTCATATACTGCTTTTGCTGATACCTGCATAAAAACATCAAGAAAATTTGATTGAGGGTAGATATAAGCAAACTAGTTATTAAAGAAAACAACTCTCAACAAAGTAGACAACAATATTAGTTAACAAAAGAGCATGTTATTGCTAGTTAACCAACAACAAACTGCCTAAAGATGACAGGATTAATCCTGGTCAAAAGTATCATAAGTGTATGTTTGAATCGTGCTACAATTTGTCTTAAAACGGACCCCAATCATTTGTTCATGAGAGACATTCAAGAAATTGCATTAGCATTAATGATAGCATCAAACTTGAAGCTAATATTACAAATCATCAACAAGACTTATACAGAATATTATATTAATCAATGCATTAGGTATCAATGTTGTCAATCACATCCCAGAAAATAGCGATTTGTTCGAATCAATATCACATTTCAAATTCTACTACGCTACAACAACTATTTAACAACACTTTGTATTAAATCATGCATCATGAATCAATAGTAGTTTGATCAAATTTTGCTACGCCGTGGATAAGCATAACAAGTCAACAACTATTTGTTTAAAGCGTTCAAATAAACGCATAGGAAAAGAAACCAATCCCATCAGACATTAGTTTTACCTGGCGGAGGCATATGTTTGTGCCAAAGAGAGCTGCAAGTGTCCAAGTATAGCACCAACCATTGCAATGAAACATGGGTAGAGTCCAAAGATATACAGCTCCTTCATTCATTCCCCAAATAAGTGCGCCACTAAGAGACATAAGATACGCTCCACGGTGATGCAAAACCACACCTTTCGGACTAGCAGTGGTCCCAGACGTGTAACCCAAAGCAATGCTCTGCCACTCATCCTCTGGTGGTTTCCAATCGTATTCAGGATCACCGCTTCGAAGAAAGTCCTCATATTCAATGGCTCCTTTGCTCAACGCATATTTAAGTGAATTAGGGTCACAGTTCTCATCGCCGATGACAATTAAAATCGGAGGCTTGAATGTTTTGGCTTTGTCAGACCATATTTTCAATGCTTCTTCTGCCAATGAAAAGAACTCTTGATCCACAATTACAACTGATGCAGTGCAATGTCCAAGAAGAAAAGCTATTGTGAATGCATTTAGCCTAATATTCACAGGGTTTATCACTGCCCCTGCCATTGGAATCCCAAAATGAGCTTCATAGAGAGCTGGAATATTTGGTGCAATAACAGCTACCTGTTATGAGTGAAGTAGCATAAGAAAATTACATTACAAGATAGTACTTTAAAAACTGAATTAGAGTGAAGCATGATTAAGCCCGCTTGAGTTGGCCTGGTGGTGTTGACTTGAGACCTTGGAGTGTGCTCCTCTCAAGGTCTCAGGTCTGATTCTCCCGGTGCCAAATTTGAGTGGGCTAATTTGGCTTCTTAAAAAAACTAAACACATGATTAGATTAGAGAATAGTTCAAAACTATTTTTTTGTCATGTTATATGATACATAAAAATGTTTTTTAAAATTAAAACCGCAAGAAGTTTTTTATCAAAAAAAAAAAAAAAAAAGGAAAATTTAGAGGATGAAAATAATAATTGAAATAAAAACTGTCTATGTCTTAAGAAAGTACATGATCAGCGTTTCAAAGTTCTTACGGTGTTTCCGAGACCGATGGAGTGGTTAGAAAGAGCGGAGGCGAAACGACGGCAGCGTTGATAAGTCTGATGCCACGTGTAGTGAAAGGATCCATGGATGATTGATTTTCTGGTTGGATGAACCTGAGCTGCTCTTTCTAAGAACCATAAAGGTGTTAAGGATGTGTAGTTTGCCGCGTTCTTTGGAAGGTCGTCTATGTCCTTTTTCATACCCATCGCCACTGCTCTTCCGTCTGTCTGTGTGTACGACCAATTGTTCTGTCTTTATTTTATACTCTTACTTTTCAGCATCCACACCGATTATTGCGTCATCCCTATTTTGTATTCAATTTTTTGTATTTTATATTACTTTCTAAAAAATAATTATGGTTTTGTTATGGAATTAATCAAAAGGACAAAAACAAAGATGAAGAAGATGAGAGAGTTTGTGTATTATTCTCTTCACAAATGTATCTTTACACTAAAACATGAGTCATATTTATATTTTTAGGATATAAATAAGCAGGTGAATGATTATTATTATGTAATTAAAGACTGCTAACAATTCATTCACTAGTTGGAGTTATAAGAATGAAAGAGATCAAGAACGGACATATGTAAATCTTTAGCCCGCCTTGTTTGTCTTGGAGTGATCATTTGGTTGTTTTGTTTCACAATAATCATGCATAAGATTAAGAACATCAAAACCATGTTCCATACACTACTCGTTCTCAAATTTGAACTTGCGACGTGTCAGACAAAGTCAAGTAATTGGGTCGCGGTCAAGCTAAATAAGATAATTATCTGATGTTGGAGCCACCAAATGTTCAAGCTTATCTCTAAGGAATAAATGAAACCATGTTTCATTAGTCAATGCGCGATCAAGTTTTTCCTCGATAACATGTGTGCCTAGGCTCTTCAACCAGATGAAATCGTACCCCGTTCGTGTGGATGTTTGATAAACCAACATCCAAAACAACATGTTAAAACCTATTTATTAGCCACAAGGGACACTGAACCTCATTTTCCATTTGCATCCATAATATCGTCAAAATCATCCATTGTACACCAAAGACTATCAAAAAGCTAAGACATTTGTATGATAAAATTCCTAGCATCACACGTCTTGCTACCACCTTAGTAGTCACAATAACAAGTAAATCTCCACCCACCTTGACTAATATCGCCAACTTCTACAACAATGTGATTTTGAGAATAACTCAAAAGTCGATATTTAAAGGACTTACTCTGAAACAATACCAAAACACTTCCCCTTCCTTCCCGATCAACAACAAAACAATTATCAAAATCCAACAAGTAATAAAATTCCTCAATTTTATTGGTTTTGACTAGTGGACAAGGCACTTAATTTTTGTCATAAAAAAAAACTTAACGACACAGATTGTTATCTGTTGTCTTTCATTCATGTGCAATTTTGACACACGCATATAAAAAATTGTGTATAAAGAAGAAGAAAAAAAACTTAAGTTCTAGAACTCCACTGAGGCTACCTACACCTCGCATGTTCCTAATATACTTATTTCTCTTGGCAGACCTAGTGTTCAAGTCCTTCCATGTCGAATGTTAAGAATAATATTTTATGTGAACCAATTCATTGATCTATAATAAAAAAAAATGTCAAATTTTTAATTTGGAAAGAAGAAAAAAGTGCAAGAGTAATAACGTTTGGTGTCGTAATCACTTTAAATTCCTTTTTTAAAATTGAAAAGTAAACTGCATACATACACCTGAATACTTCAGTTTTTTTTCTTTCAGTATTCTTTATTGGTTTTTAATACTACTTATTTTTTAAGGGATAATACTGCTCATTTATATTATATTTTTAATCTATTTAGGTTGGTCTAGTAGTGTTGATTTGGAAAACTCGAGTATGTTATTTTCAAAGTCTTAGATTTTATTTTACTTGATGCCAATTTCGATTGATTAATTTGGTTTTTTAAAAAAATAAAATTACCAGTTCTTTTTTAAAAACTGTTATCTGAATCCATTCCAAATTATTATACAATATTTTATAGGATAAGCTTTTATAAAATTAATCATTTAAAACAAGGCTTAAATACACTTTTGGCCCTCTATGTTTGCCGTCGTAGCAATTTTGGCCCTCTAATAAAAAAAATGCAATTTTGACCCTCTAATTTTCGCAACTATACTGAAAAGCCGCCACGTGTCCCAAAAAAGGGGCCAAAATTGCAACTTTTTTGTAAAGATAAGGGGTCAAAAGAGCATATTTTCCTAAACATGGCAAAATTAGGGGGTCAAAATTGCATTTTTTTTGTTAGGGTACCAAAATCGCAACGACGGCAGGGAGCCAAAAGTGCATTTAAGCCTTAAAGCAAATAGGAACGTGTATGATCTTATCTTTAGATATATGATTTGTAAAAAAAAAAATAGATATATGATTTGTTGTCTCAAAACAAAAATCCAAATCGCATCGTAAACCTCCTAGAATTGCTTCTTTTTAAATAAAAAAAAATTGAAATCGAAACTTGCGTAATTTAAAATCGATCTGATTCACAAACATCTCTCGTTAGAAAGACAATCGGAACTCTAGTTTGTTATTAAAATAAATAATTGAAGAATGAAGACATAATTGTAAATATATTTATATTTAATTTAGCTAAATTAGCGATAGTGTCAGATAAGACAAAGACAATAGAAGAAGAGAAAGGAGTACTGTGATCGAGATAGCTACGACGACGACGACGACGACGACGACGACGACGCGATCATATTTCTCAGTTTCTTCCAATCAATCCGAACTGAGCAGACCTTTCTCTATAATCATGTAAATTCTTCATCTTTTCTGTTATCTCTCACCACCCTTTTCATATTTTCTTCATCTTTTTTGGGGTATAGCATAACGTTGATCATAATCTTCAGAGGTTTATGCGATGATGATGATGGCAAATAACTTACCGGGTCAACTTGTTGGATCAGAGATACATGGATTCCACACATTGCAAGGTAAGCTTCCTATTTCACTCTAGCTTCAAACGTCTTTTCCAGTTTCAATTTTAATGGATATAAAGATACAGTAATTAGTGCAAAGTATATCAATGATTTCAATATTACTAGATAGATAATAGATTCTCATACACAATTTTGAGTCTTGGCCGGAACAATCCTCTCCCATCCCAACTCTGGATTAGTAGAGTTCGCTTCCCATGAGAACTCGATGGTTGATACTAAAAAAAGATTGTCAAACACAATGTCCCAACATTTTGTGGGTTGATCCAATAATTAAATCGTATGGAAAGTGCAATATTGCGTTCATTTTAATTTTTCTAGGGCATATGAATATGAATCTGGTAGAAAAAAAATTTAAGTATTGGAATACGAGTAAGTGGCTCTGTCTAAATTTACATTCAATATGGTAGAATGGTGTAGAAATTCATGTGTTTTGTATCGGGTTCGAAGTATGTTGTTCCCTTTTCCTTCTTGCACTGCAAATCTTACATGTATTACTTATTACCCTGTCATTAATCAATATTAAATCAGCCCCGTTTACTTGTTTTGAACTTTTTATTTTATATGCCTCAGACCTGGATGTTGCGAGCATTATGGAGGAAGCAAGAACAAGATGGCTTCGTCCCAATGAAATTCATGCCATGCTTTCTAATCACAAGTATTTTACCATCAATGTCAAGCCAATGAATTTGCCTAAAAGTAATTATCTGTTGCTATTAATAGTATCCTGATGTTTGTGAAGAAGAAATGCACCGTTTTTATTCTTCCCTACCATTCATTTTCTCGTAGACTGTTTGTCCTCTAATCGTATTTGTTTTTGTCTTTTTATTCTCTATTTCTTAATTTCCATAATGCAGCTTACCTGCAGATAATAGAAAGTAGCCCATTAGAATTATGAACCAGAGCATTTTGTGATTCGTAGCTTGTTTTGGACAGTATTATAGATTTTTTATTTGTTATTTTGCATCGAAGTAATAAGTTTTTTCTATAAACAGTTAGATGATGTCAAATCTCCAATGACAATGCTATCTTATTATTACTGCTACTTTTTTGTGTATAAACAGGTGGTACTATTGTATTGTTTGACCGCAAGATGCTTCGGAACTTTCGAAAAGATGGGCACAACTGGAAAAAGAAAAAGGATGGAAAAACTGTTAAAGAAGCTCATGAGCACTTAAAAGTGAGGATTTTCATTTTTGTGGATGTTTACATTTGTGTTATTGTTATTATTGGTTCTGGTTATAGATCGAGTGATTAATATCGTATCTGATTTTTTATCTTTCTTTTTTCCACCAATTAGGTTGGTAATGAAGAAAGGATCCATGTATATTATGCACATGGTCTGGATAACCCAAATTTTGTTCGTAGATGTTATTGGCTGCTTGACAAGTATGTAAACCAACCGTTAACTATATTTTTGAATAATTTTGATGTTGTAGTAACCGTACTTCTCAAATTCTTGTATGTATTGGTAAGAGATTATAATTCTTGTATCTTTTCAGGAGCCTGGAACACATCGTCCTTGTTCATTACCGTGAAACACAAGAGGTCTGTGTAAATCACTTGCACTATTTTTATTCCTTACAAAAAGCTTAATTTCGCCTCACAACACAAATCATAATTTATCTGTGCCACATGTGTATTGTTTTAGCTGAAATAAGGACCATATATGTATACTGCCATTGGTCAGTTTGAAATTCACTGATCCTTGGGTATATAATGTAGGTTTAGCCGTTTGAACATGTCTCGACCACACCACGATCAACTCCATAAAAAATTTCCTTGCAGCAAAAATGTCTTTTTGATTGGTCTGGTTGGAGATTTTATTTGTTGTCCGTGTGTAGTGTGCAGTCTCTTTTGTTTTTGGGTGTTAAGAAGCAGCTTGTATAGCTCCATTTACCATTACTTGCATGTGAAGGTAGAATCCAAGTCCAACAATGAATCTGTAGGCTTAACAGATATGATGATTGATATGAGCTTTAACAGTTGAATAGTACTGCAAGTGGAATAACCATTCTATTTTAGGTTTCAAGTTTGTCTTATTTCATGTGTTGATGATAGTTTCTCAATTAAAATAAGTCTACATTACGAAAAGTATTTATGAGCTTATAGTTGTATATGAATATGTCAAATGAGAGGGCCTTTGAGAAATTGAGATGCTTAAGCTAATTTTACTTTTGCCACAGGCTATTATATATAAAACTTGTGATCGTTGCTATTTTTTTTTTATCCTATAAGTTCTTCTAGGGAATTGTATTCAACCTATTTCGAAATGTTGACACAACCACCATTAGTTCATTGCGGTTATTAATTTGCATTAAGACTGCTAAGTTTAGTTTTATGTGCACGCCATTATCAAAAACCTGAATTTTTTTGAAGTGCCAGTACAACTTAGCTCTTTTAAAGAAGTGAAGGTTGTTTCTTGCTACAATATTAAAAAAGGATGTATAATTATGTATATCCCACTCATTGTTTCATTATGTTGAAAGCTGTGCCAATTTCACCGTCCAGTCTTCTTTTGGAAATTTGAAAAATATAGCTCTTCTGTTTTCTCTATAAACATAAAACATACTTTTGGAATGATGCCTACCTATTTCATCAGTGCTAGGATGTTATGTAGTTTCTATTTGTGCAAGACACTTAAAATCCATAGTTATAATCATATGTAAATCCATGCTTGAAGGGATATTTATGCTTTAAAGTTTGATATGAGAATGAACAAAACATGGCTTTATAACTTTCTTTGACTTGTAGCTCATGATACAGTTTCAGGGTTCTCCCATCACTCCCGTAAATTCAAACTCTACTACTGCCTCTGACCCATCTGCACCATGGATTTTGTCAGAAGAAATAGATTCAGGGACCAAAACTGCATATGCTGGTGGTGAGTAATAATTTTTATAAATATTGCAGCTTTCTACTTACAAATCATACTACTGGAAGTAGAGATGTCAATGGGGTGGGATGGGAGCTGGGAGTCTTCCCCTACTCTCTGTCCCGTGGGATCTTCTATCAGTACAATTATATTTTAATAAAAATGTTATAAAAAAAATACAATGTGCCATATGTGCCTTATGTAAGATAAGAGTTTCGTTTTTGGCTCACATGGTGATATACATATATGGTCAAATTGTTGATGCCTTGATTATATGAAAAAAAGTGTTGACAGCCTGACTTTTTAAAAAAATATGGCAACATTGTTGGATTTACTGGACACAGTATATATTTTCATCCGTTATGTTTTGGAAATGGACAGAGATTAATGAAAATATAACAGTCAAAAGCCATGAACTGAGGCTTCACGAGCTTAATACACTTGAATGGGACGACCTAGTCGTAGCAAACGATCTTAACACCTCTGCTGTGCCTAATGGAGGTAAATGGTGATTGATTATGCTTTAACACTACCAGTTACATGTCTGAAAAGCACCATAGTTATTATAATTTTGTATTATCATTTTGCAGGAAAAGTTCCCTATTTTGATCAACAAAATCAAATTTTACTGAATGACAGTTTTAGCAATGTAAGATTTAGCTTGTTTCTTTTTCAATTTATACACGTTTCCTTTGCTTCTTTTCTTTTTTTTTTTTTCCTTTTTCTAGAGATACTTGATTTGTAATAGCTGCTGTTGTAATCTATGTATGATTATCTCACCAGGTAGCCAACAATGCATCTGCAGAAATTCGTACGTTCAATAATTTAACCCAGCCAATTGCAGTGAGCAATAGTATTCCATACAATTTTTCAGAAAGTGTTACTCTTCAGACAATTAGCAATCAAGGATATCAAAATGAGCAGAGGAACCATCCCATCTCTTCAAGTGGTGTTGATTCCTTAAACACTTTGGTCAATGACAGATTGCAAAGTCAGGACAGCTTTGGAATGTGGGTGAACCAAATCATGTCCGATTCCCCTTGTTCAGTTGATGATTCTGCTCTTGGATCCTCAGTTTCATCCGTTAATGAACCGTATTCATCTCTGGTAGTGGATAATCAGCAACTTTCCCTTCCAGAACAAGTATTTAATCTTACCGATGTGTCCCCTGCGTGGGTGTCTTCCACAGAGAAATCAAAGGTTTCCTTTTCCTTTGTTCGTGTATCTACTTGGTAGCAATTATATCTTTTTTAACAGCTATGACTAGTTGATTTCTCGGTCTTTTCATTCAATCTTAACCGTAGAATTCCAAAGCTGTAAACTGTGGAATATAAACTCTGAAGAATATGCACATCTTAAAGTGTATAACTTTGAAGCATTGACACGGACACCACATTCAGCACCGGTAATAATTTGAGAAAATTGAATTATTGAATGTACCCACATGTGTCAGACACCGACGCATATTGAATACCGGATATGCCTTCAATTTGAAGTGCCAATGCTGCATAGGTGTATAAATCATAATTTGAAGTGTCAGTGCCTTCAATTTACTTACTACATGTTATTTTACAATTTTCACTAAACTTTCTAGGTTCCTTTACTTCGTGCAGATCCTAGTGACTGGACTCTTTAATACAGACTATCTGCACCTCCCAAAGTCCAATCTAATGTGTGTATGTGGTGATGCAAGTGTTCCTGCAGAAATTGTTCAGGATGGGGTCTACCGTTGCTGGGTACCACCGCATTCTCCGGGATTTGTGAATCTCTACTTGAGCTTTGATGGCCATAACCCTATCAGCCAAGTTGTTACTTTTGAGTATCGCACTCCTGTTTTGCATGATCCAGTAGCTTCTATGGAAGAGAAGAACAACTGGGACGAGTTTCAACTTCAAATGAGGCTTTCTTATTTGCTCTTTGCTAAACAACAGAGTCTTGATGTCATCTCTAGTAAAGTATCACTTAGTAGACTAAAGGAGGCAAGGGAATTCTCCTTAAAGACATCATTTATTTCCAATACTTGGCAATACTTAATGAAGTCAACTTTAGACAACAAAATTCCATTTTCGCAAGCTAAAGATGCCCTGTTTGGAATTGCATTGAAAAACAGATTAAAGGAATGGCTTTCAGAAAAAATTGTTTTAGGATGCAAGATTACTGAATACGATGCGCAAGGTCAAAGTGTCATCCATTTGTGTGCAATTTTGGAATATACGTGGGCAATTACTTTATTTTCATGGTCAGGCTTATCGCTAGATTTCCGGGATAAATTTGGATGGACTGCTCTTCACTGGGCAGCATATTACGGCAGGTATAATACATAAACACCCCGCTTGTTCAAACATGCTAGTTATATAATATAAAAATGATTCATATGCCTTTACCTAATTGCATATGTTTATGTAATAGTAGGCGCACGACATGATATCAGTGAGTACCCTTGCTGACCATGTTTGTCTAAATTTAAATTCTTTCCGGCCTCTTTCTTCTAATAAAATGTTAACTTTTTTAATCCAAGGTAAGTGAGCCGGTGCATTGTCCATGCTTCAAGTCCAAATGACTCATGTGCAAGTGGGTGTATTATATATAGGGAAATGTTAATAAGTACCCCGGGGGCACTTGTTAAGGAATTATAAAAGGAAATATTACCTTGGAAATAGTGTATTATACTTTTTGAAAGTTGAAAAAGTGTTTTTTTCAATACAAATCTTGTCTTTTCTTTCCACTTTTAGTTTCTTAACCAGTGCCCCGGGGGCACCAGTTAACAAAACCCTTATATATAATATAAAAACCATTCATATCTTCACGTAATGGATTTTTAAGCCTTTCAAGTAGTTGGTTGACTTGGTCCATGACAACACCATTAGTTCTAATGTAAACATTGGCCTAAGAATCCATTTCTTACATGGTTTCAGCATCCAAGTTCCTTTCTGTTTGTAGATAACTAGAGATTATAATAACCTATATGAATGTAGCTTGAATTTAAGTAAAATAGGGTCATGGAACTCTGAATGAAATATTTTTTTCTATATTTGATTTAAACATTGTGTCTTCAGGGAGAAAATGGTTGCAACTTTGTTGTCAGCTGGGGCAAAGCCAAACTTGGTCACGGATCCAACTCACCAAAACCCTGGTGGATGTACTGCCGCTGATCTTGCTTATACGAGGGGTTATCATGGCTTAGCAGCTTATCTTTCGGAAAAGTCTCTAGTTGAGCAGTTCAATGACATGAGCTTAGCTGGAAATATCAGCGGCTCACTGGAAACTAGTACGGATGATCCACTAAATTCCGAGAACCTTACCGAGGAGCAGCTCTATGTGAAAGATACACTGGCAGCTTACCGGACAGCTGCCGATGCAGCAGCACGCATACAAGAAGCATATAGGCAGCATTCCTTAAAGTTACAAACAGAGGCAGTTGAGTTTTCCAGCCCAGAAGCTGAAGCGCGCAAAATAGTTGCAGCAATGAAGATTCAGCATGCCTTCCGCAATTTTGAGACAAAGAAAACGATGGCTGCTGCTGCTCGAATACAACATAGATTCCGCACATGGAAGATTCGTAGAGATTTTCTCAACATGCGCCGTCAAGCTATCAAGATTCAAGTAAGAGCTACACTTACTGCCTTCATCATTACCGATATTTTGTAGCAAGACACGTTATTTATTTATCATTTTTATACTGATCGAGTGAATTAAGATTGATTTCAGTTGATCCTTTATTCGTCAGTTCAGCAACTAAGCTTTAACAAATCAATTGATACAATGCAGGCTGCTTTCAGGTGCTTTCAACAACGGAAACAATATTGTAAAATCATTTGGTCAGTTGGCGTGGTTGAGAAAGCAGTGTTGCGTTGGCGTTTAAAGAGAAAGGGCTTCCGTGGGCTCCGGATTAATACCGAGGAAGAATCGGGAGATCAGAATCAGCAAAGTGATGCAGAGGAGGAATTCTTTCGGACTGGTAGGAAACAAGCCGAAGAACGTGTCGAGAGAAGTGTAATACGAGTGCAGGCTATGTTCCGTTCTAAGAAAGCGCAAGAAGATTACAGGAGGATGAAGTTGGCCCTTAATCAAGCAAAGGTAGTAACAGTTAATTATAATTTGATTATTATTCCTAGGAATTGGAGAAATTGCTTTTGCGCCCTATGTGTTCTTACTTGTAGAATATTCCTTTGTGCAGCTGGAACGGGAATATGAAAAAATGCTTAGTAATGAAGTTGACATGAAAATGAAGAGGTAGTTTAGCCGAAGTTCTTAAAAATGTTGTTATTGTTAGGATGCACACTCAGCAGAACGTGAACGGAGGTTGGTGCTGTTTTTGTATATCAAATAGACTGTAAATTCCCTTCTTTAATATCCTTTCATTGGCGATTGGCCTCTATGTGCCGTCCCAAAGTTCAATAAACAGAATAGGTAGACCAAAGGTAGTATATGGGGATGGTAATGAGCTTCTCTAATTCCTTGCACATTAAGACCTCGAAAACTGGAGCTTTAAGCACCCTGGCTGAGGAAATTATCATATTTGTATTGATTTTAGCTATTATGTGCCAGCATATCTTAAATAATTAACACATGTATAAAGACATTTTTACTTGGTACACATGATCAGTTATCTCTAATATTTGTTGTTATGGTACATTTGGAAAAAAGCTAAAAGCAGGAAAAGGGAGACTAAATTGCAGGAAAATGAGGGTTGGGATTGTCTACCTTTGGTGACTTTGTCTCTCTCTCAACTTTCTCACTCATTTAAATAATTTATTATAATCATCAACATATATATAAGATGCACTGAAGATACCAAATAGTAAATGTAGAGAATCCTTCCCCGAAAAATGGTCTTCATAACTTCTGAGAGCAGAGGTGAAGACAGAGGAGACGCGGGATACTCCAAAACAATGAATTTTTATTTATAAGTCAAGTCATGAGACAGTTGGTAATCCAAGTAAGTGCAAGTACTTCCTCCGTTTTAAAATAGGTGTCACTTTAGCAAAAAAATGTGTTTTAAAATGAATGCCATTTACGATATGAGCAATGGTGGTGCCGACAATTGGGTGATTTTCAAGATGTTTTAGATTCATTACAATCCCTAATATAATGGAAGAAGTTTTCATCCCCCTCCAATCCAAGCACCTTTACTAACCAACTTTAATCCATGAATTAACCCTCGCAAATCCGCCATAGTCGAAGTAAAACGATGAAGATTACAGGTGAAACCACGAATATAACCACCCTTGGAGTCTCTAAACCTCTGCATTCTGGAGTGGCAGAGTGACGAATATGAGTCATTTGTGTTGAGCTTGAAAACATTTGAAGGAGGTGGGATCCACTTAATATTGATCTCATGTTTACTACCTTAAACATAAAAGGGAGGACGAACAATTGGTTTTTTTAATGACATTATAGTGCCGGTTATTAATGGTTTGTTTATTGTTGTACTTATATGCAGATATGCTAACTAACAAAATTTTACACGAGTTACACTAGAATGGCCGGTAAGGGGATGTTATCATGCAAGATACAAAAAGAAATTAAAAAAACGAAGTAAATTTTGTATGGAAAAGATCTTTTTTTCACTTTTAATTTTAAGAGATTGATTATTCAAATTCCAAAATAAAGGAGCTTTTAAAAATGATATAAATTTTGATTGCTCATTTAACATATATCTGGTCCAAAAAATATCTCTGATTTTAGGCAAAAAAAAAATATAAATATCTCTAAACATTAGGCAAAAAAAATATAAATATCTCTTAAACATATATTTTTCTTTTATTTTATTTTTTTAAAAATAAACGATATTTATTTATTTAATTAAATTGATAAAGTATATCGATAGAATGTAAATTAGCTAAAACAAAAAGATAATTTGCGAACAAACTCACAACATTTATATGTAAATTGCATAAAACTCCGTAACAAGACGGAAAAGTAAAATCCCTAAAAAAAAAGACAGAAAAGTAAAACGTCACACAACTACGAACAAAGACGGCAAAAATCACAACAACAACAAAAAAAATATACATAAAAATCACTTATTTAAATAATAATTAGTAAAGAGCACAGTGTTTGGAAGATTTCGAGTCAAAAATTGACATTAAATCACTCTTTATGGATGAATGAGAAGAAACATGGTTTTAGAAAGTTGGACGGAGGCTGAAGAGAGAAAGTTGGTAGTAGTATTTTTCTATACACGCTCAAAATCGAATTTCTATCTACATACTCAAGGGTACTGTAAAAAGAAAAACTATATATTTAAGATACCTAATTGTCAGCCAATCGTGTTGTACTTGTACCATCTTGACAAAGAGGGACAACTATCATATTCAATATCATTGATACCAAGTGTCCTAACATTACTGCAGCCTCCTATATTTGGCTTGGCTTCTGAACGAAGAATATGAATAAATGTCCTGAAGATTGTTAACCAAAGGAAAAAGCACTGCCCAACAAACACAAAGCATTTGTAACATTCAAGCCACTATTATTAATTCTGCAATTTTAATAACCGATATAGACTGCAACACAAGATTTTCAACTTCTACATGCATGTTTCAGAACTAAGAAAAACTAATCAAAACTGCCATTCAACTATTATTATCCAATTTACATGAGCAAAGTATAAAACTACAATGCTAATGTTGAAACTGTATCAGCACGATGATATAATCGAGTACTACGAGCAAACTTGAACTGTATCCCTATTTAATATACTGAGAAAGCCACTGAAAGCCTTCACCATATCCCATCTTGCGAACAATACTACACATGAACACCTCTAAAGGACGGACATTGGAGTCAGAAAGATTAATCTTGCCCTTGCCTGTAGTGAAGTTAGTCAAGCCCAAATTATGACGTAACTCATCCTCTGATGCAGCATAAGGAATGTCAATCTTGTTTCCTAAGATAAGGAAAGGTACATTTCCTAGTGACTCATCAGCAAGAAGAGCATCCAGCTCCTTCTTTGATTCTGGAAATCTTTCCTTGTCAAATGCATCAACCAGGTAGACTACAGCATCCACCTGTACCATATGAAATCTACAATTAACATGAAAGCCACAGAATACCACCACATGATTACATTCACGCTTACATGATATCAATGCATATGATTACGTTAAGGACAGTCGTGCAAAAACAAACACATATGATAACATTCAAGACTGACAATTCAGATTAAAGACGTGTCAAGTATCCAACACACCGACAAGATACCAACACATGTGGTTATATTTAATCACTTTCATTTTCTTAAACTATTATAGGTGTATGAGCGTGTGCGTCAGTGATTCATTGCTCGGTTCACAACACACCTATAGAACACTGACAGTGTACAACTAGTAATATAGCCAAGCATAAGTGTTTTCGAAACAAATACAAATTGTTCCTATTTGAGGCGTATCAGACACTATGGGTTATTATATTTTAAAATAGTCTATGAAATTAAAAATCTTATGTTATGTTAGTCTTTATGAACCCCTAAATTTAAATGTGGTTGAGAATTTTAAAATTCAGAATTTCAAAATTGACATGATCCAACAATTTTATGACTAAATTAACAATTCATTAAATTAATTAATAAAACCATTTATAAAAGAAATGACCTGAGCATAATAGTCCCTCCAGACCCTACGAGCAATTTGGTGACCACCCAAATCAAAAGCTTTAAACTTTATCTTCCCAATACTCAATTCTTCCGAAGTAGGATGTTGTGTTGGTTGATGCTGAACTAATCTCTGCAAAATATTTCAATTAATTAATACTTCTTGAGTTGCATGATGAAAAAACATGATAGAATAGAATAAAAAATACCTCGTCTTTGAGCATGTGAAGCAAAGTTGTTTTGCCAGCATTATCTAACCCTAGGAATAAAATTTTGGCCTCTTTTTGCCACAGACCAAGGGTAGCAAGAATTCCATAAAACCAATCAAAAAGAAACATTTTATTTCAGAAACAAAAACAAAACACTTTTTCTTTCTTTTATATATTGTGTAGTTTTTGTCTTCAGCGTATATATAGTGGAGGGTGATTCAATACTTGTTACGGGTGTATCCTGTAAATTATGCGAGGGCCGTGGGGAATGGTAACTTGGAGTAGCCGGTTATTGGGAAGAAATTCCAGTTGTAGGGGTTTGATTGGTTGGTACGCGTCATCGGGTGTGATAATTTAGTAATTGTTCTAATTAAAACCAAAGATCACAGTCACGTCAAAAAACAAACCCACAGATTTACTCTAATTAATTAATTAATAATTTAAACAAAAAAGACTTTCTCTTATTTTTTACTTCAAAAAATGGCACGAGATTTTCTCAATTTTTATTTTTTGTTGCAGATTTTCTCAAATTATTTTTTGAAGGAAGATTTTCTCAAATTATTAACCATGAATTTTAAGCCTACCTCAAGAGTTATTGTGAGTTAGCTCTCCACAAAAAGAATCTCCTGTGTAAACATTGGAATCATCTTTGAAATTTTTATTTTTTTTTAAATGTAGGAGTAATTTTATTTTTTTCTTTCGCATCGGTTTCCGACCTACTAAAGATGGACGATCAATCCAGCTCGTGCGTAGAGGCATGCGCACTGATCAAGCGTTGTTTCCTCTGAGGAATCGAACACAATATTCCCCAGATACGTTCTTTGAAGGAACTTCTTGTTACTGTAGCTCAAGCAACTTGGTTATGTTAACAAGTGTTAAGGATACTTTTAAAAAATAAAATAATTATGAAATTTCATATAAAAAAAGTAATTTTTTAATCTTTATATATCTAAATGTTAAACAGTGTTGTAAGCAACCTTGATTAACCCTAATCCCGCCCTTTTTTGAGGGTTTTGAAAAATATTTAGGAAAAAAATCTCTACAGAGATTCGAACCCATGTCATTTTGGTTACTTTAAAGCATTTTAATTGTCAAGCCATTTGCTATTTTTGTGATATCTTTTGGCTTCCACAACATGATATCCAATATTAAACTCCCTTTTCAAAAAGCCAATTAATTCCTTTTCCTTTTTTTCCAAATGGTTTCGTACCCTTTTTTCTCCTTTCAACTGATACTTATATATGAAACTCTACAAAACCTCGTACATCATACGGGTTAGAGTCTAGTCTTTTAATAAGTTGAATGCAGTTTCCAAGATTCCAAGTTGAAATAAGAGTAGAAAAGAGAATAATTTACTAAAAAATCAATTATGATTTTGGGCTTGTCTAAGTTACAGCCTGATGGGAAAGCCCATCTCAGTCTCCACCCGGTCCATTTGTTTCAGAGTCACCCATATATAAACTCCCTCTAGTTCTCTCTGATCTTGTTCCGCCAAGAAAAACCCTAGGGCAACCGCATCTTCTGAATTAGGTTTCGCCTCCTTCAATTTCTCTAATTTTCAATTCGTATATCGTCCCCTTATCTCTTCTTAACTCTTCTTGTGTTGAATTTCAGTAATGGCGAAGTCGAAGAATCACACCGCTCACAACCAGTCTTACAAGGCTCACAAAAATGGCATCAAGAAGCCAAAGAGGCATCGCCACACTTCCACCAAGGGTGTATGTATTCTCAGTTTTCAATTCTTTTATTGATTTTGAAATTATCGATTTCTATTGATTAATGATTTATTTTTGTTTTATAACTGTAGATGGATCCAAAGTTTTTGAGGAACCAGAGGTATGCAAGGAAGCACAACAAGAAAAACGGTGAAATCGCTACTGAAGAAGAGTAAATTGTTAATCTATATTGGGGATTTATGTACTTCCATCTTAGACTTGTTATGTTATTTTGATTTATGTAGTGAATTTGCATTACTCTGTTACCAGTTTGCTGGTTTTTGTTTAAGACCAATGAAGTTTTATTAATGAATATTTAGTGTCTTGTGTTTTTTTAATTATAGTTATCTTAATTGCTCGGGCCAGATCTCATTTATTTCAGCTTTGTGCTTTATCCTGATTATTTTGAGCAATTTGGCATGCGTATAGACCTCAATTTAGTTTAGTCTGAAACATAAAACAGAAAATAGCACTTTATGCATGATATGCACCTTAAAGCTTTGTTAAGCTCTGTTTGTGAGCTAGGAGAGAAAGGGAGGGCTTTAGGGTGGAGGTGGGAAATATACGAGAAAATATATTTGAGAAATATTTCACGAGTTTTAAATTGCCACTTTTTTTAGATAGGAGTTGAATCAATGCTTACTATCAATATTTTTTTATATGTCAAGATTATTATATTATAATAGCATAGATTGAATTTGTTTACTCATTTAAAACCTTCAAAATCCTCATTGGATACAATTTGAGTTCCCTTTTTTCAGAAGGATTTTGTATTTTGAACAAAATGTGCCCCCTTTAACCCTCAAACAAAGATTTAGTGTTTTAGCTTGGAGGGCTTGTAAGAAACAATTTATCACTATTGTTGTTAAAAAAATTATTACCCTCTAAAATTCATTAATGTTTTTCTATTTTTTGAGTTCTTCCAAATGTTGGTTTTTATTCCTGTGCGCCTGCATCCTAGTGCTAATCTTGGTTTTTCTGAGATTGCTGAGATATCTTAGTCACAGTTTTATGCATGTATTTAGATAACTGTGTTTTTAGCATAATTAATAATTTGCTAACATTATTAAGCTTTACAAATAACAGTTTTTCTTGGTGACATTTGTAGTAGACTTTCATTTTGATTGCACCTGTCTTGTTATATGAACATAGGTTGGTTTGTAACCTTATAATAGACGCATTTCATCAGTCTGCAGTCTGTACGCTATGTGCAGATGTTTTTGTTTTTATTCAATTAGTCAATAGCTATGATTTGAAATTTGATCTTGTTTACTATTTGATTTGAAACTATGATTTTGATATTACTATATTGTATAGTTCAAGGCATATTTCATGGGTGTTTTGAAAATCTAATTTGAATGAGTTAATGAAGTGTAATTTGTTATCACTGTGGATATGCTAGAATCATGGTGACCTATCATGATTTTGCAAAAGCTACACCAAATTCTTTGCAAAACAGCGGTGGATCACCCGTGATTTTGGTATAATCTTGATATCGAACATAATACATTTTGATGTTTGTAAGCTGTTTTTTCCTTTAATTTCTTGCAGTAAGTTTTATAGCTTTTAGAAATATACCGAGGAAATGAATATACTCAGATTCCTTGGTGGTGGTAATGCATGTTTACATGGGAAACCCCCAATATTTTCCTCATCATTTCCCCAGAACCCCGCTGTTTGCCCCCGTTGGCTCTAACTATTCCCCTTTACGTGTAAAACTTATTCGGTGGAATTAAGAGCAGCACAATTAGTGTTTTGGCGTCTGTTTCTGTATCACCATCTTCTTTACTATATTATGGGTGTATTTGTGAAAAACAAGTTCCCCTGTCTAAGGAAACTTGTTATGAAGATAATGCAGTTTTCACTCTTTACTAAAACTGTATGTAAATGTTTAAACATTCACTAGTATTACACTTTCGGGTAAGTCTCTTCTATAATCTGTTGATTCATATTCATAATATACACATGCCTGGTAGTATTTGTCATATGGTATGCATAGACAATCCATTACAAGTGTTTCAAGTTACTACTAATAAATATGGACCGGGTCAGCTGGTTCAATCTGTTGGACCGGGAATCTGACCTCTGACCAGTCCAAAACACACTCAAAATGGATTGTTAATTAACCGGAACGGCGAAAACTAGTCAAAATTGGTGTTAGTAGTTTGTGTTGGACCACAATTATACAGCACTTGTTTCCTCTGAGGATTATCATGTAATTGGCATTTAAAGTACCTTAATATGCTCTGGTTTACTCGTACTTCAGCTCTTTTTTTTGTTTACCTTGAATATTGTTGATTTGGTCTTGTGCTTTGTATATCCAAAATCACTTTTTAATCATTTCTTTATTAATTAATGAATTCACGTGTTTCCTACCAGCTACCAAGTGTCATCCAAATCGATTTGTAAACCTCAAATCGATTTGTAAACCTTTATTAATTAATGAATTGACGTGTTTCTTTATTAAACTTTCTTTGTGAAGGCATTTTGTGGGTAGTTTCTGATGTTTTAAGAATTTAATTGTTGTGCAACTTCAGGTCAAAAATTACATTGTTTTCTCTTTTGATGAACCAACTTTACAAACTTTTCTGTTCGGAATACAAGTTTTTGTTAGTTAAAAAGTCAAGCTTATTTTGTTTTGACAACCCTTCTTTGCACATACAAACCTCAAATTTAAAGGACTTGTGCGTGACCAAAATAACTTAAATGATCAACTGTTACTAACCTCAAACTTAAAGTCGTCTGATGTTTAGTCTATAGATATACTTTATAGTTTATAAAGTGTTTTTATGAATTTTGACCCCAACTCTTACATTATAGAAACCATTTTTATACTAAAGTACATGTTAAGTTTTAATGACCCTCGTTGCTTTTTCTTTATTTATTTTTTAAAATTTTTTATGAAACTTCATAGATTCGATCTACTCGTTAATAATTATTATCAATTTGGCGAAATATAATGTAATTGTGAAAACAGTTACTCGAGTCAATGCTTCTGTCATGATTTAAACTCCACTCATGATGAATTTGTTTACATTTTAGGATAAATTTTTGAAAGTTTGAAACAACAATTATTTCCAAGTTTTTGTATGTAGTTCGTGCGTAGCCAAGGACCCAAGTTCTTGGATTTTTCCTATTGCATCATCGTTATTTACAAACAATTTTATCTTCTTAAATTCAGCATACATTAATAATTTGTTTACAAAAACACCCCTATTAAATACTCCCTCTGTTTCTAAATATAAGCAAAGTTGACTTTTTAGATTCATTCATTTAATGATGTATGTGGTTCATTATATGGACCACATACATCATTAAATGAATGAATCTAAAAAATCAATTTTGCTTATATTTAAAAATGGAGGGAGTATACCATTGAATAACGTAAACACTCTACAAAAATGATTTATTTAAGGGTCTTGCTAACCAGTGTCCTCAGGACAATGGTTAAGGAATCTATAAATATAAGTTTTGTCTTGAAAATATAAGATGTTACTTTTGATAAAGTAATGGTTACACAACTTTTTAATGAAAACTTACTTGTTTTGGATGTTTAACCATTGTCCTCGGGGCACTAGTTCGCATTCTCCTTTATTTAATATTACCAAGACAAGATAAATATGTACTCCCTCCGTTACTAACTAATTATAAGTAAATTTGACTTTTTAGGTTCTTACAATTAATGATGTATGTTGTTCTTCTTAATACCAATGATTTTCGTTAGATAAGTTAGATGCTTTGATAATAAGAAATCAATGGAGTAAACATCAATAAATAGTAATGATTTTACAGCAATAACAACTCTTACTAATGACAGGTAAGTGAAGATAAGATTATTGTGATGAGTTAATTCAAATGTGAGTATACCAAAAAATAGTAACGACCTTTCAACAATAACAACTACTACTAATGGTAGGTACTAAGTGACTGGATAAGATTGTTGTGATGTGTCAATTCAAATGCGAGTAAATACCAATAAATACTAATGACCTTTCAACAATAACAACTCCTACTAATGGCAAGTAAACGACTAGATAAGATTGTTGTGATGTGTCAATTCAAATGTGAGTTAGGGTCTTACATTAAATGCACAGAGAAATATATGAGCAAACAAAATGATTCATGTCAAAAGGAAAGAGAAGTGTTAAATGATAATTTGTAATTTTCCATGTTCTTAGGTTCCTTAATGTATCTAGTAGTCTATTCATGTATCAGTAAGTTCTAGAGAATGTCATTTAATATTCCTAGGTGCATTCACTTATTTACTAGAACTTTCTATGCATCAGTATAACTAGAGGTTCTATGTATTGACAAGGTATTGCAATGAAAAGAAACATTATTGCCAATCTATAACTTTCACGTTTTCTGTTCCTTTTATTCCTCTTTCTTCAACAGTTTTGGTACCAGAGCAGCCTAGTTTATTTTTTAAAAAAAGGAATGGCAACGTCAAATTCAAATTCAATCTTCTCTTACACAACAAATCAAATTCCGGTTTTCAATGGTGAACACTATGATTACTAGAATTCTCAAATGGAAACTATATTTATCTCTCAAGATCTGTGGGATGTGGTTGAAGACGGATACGAAGAACGCCCAATTCGAAGAAACGCTTCCTCGATTGCAGAGAAAGAGAATGAATACAAGGAGAATGTGAAGAAAAATGCTACAGCATTGAGAATCATCCAGCAAGGTGTAAGTAAAGTCATTTATCCTAGAATATTTGGTGTTAAGAAGGCCAAAGATGCGTGGGATATTCTGAAGACTCGTCAAAAGTGATTTCCATAAAGCTGCAGTCTCTATGGGGCCAATTTGAAAACTTAGCAATGAAAGAAGGTGAGAAAGTCAAAGATTTCTTCTCTAGAGTAACTGAGATTGGAAATCAAATTAAAAGTTGTGGAGAAGAAGTTCCAGAAAAGAAAGTGGTTGAGAAAATATTGAGAAGCCTTCCACAAAAATTTGAACATGTTGTTGCTGTTATTGAAGAAACAAAGGACCTCACAAAGCTCTCACAATATGAATTGATGGGTTCCTTAGAAGCTCATGAGGAAAGAGTGAATAGATACAACCATCAGCCATTGGAGAATGTTTTTCAAGCAAAGATGAATATCCGGAGTTCCAACCCGCGGCAAGAAGGAAGAGGAGACTCATTTCGTGGAAATTTTTCCAATAGAGGTCATGGAAGGCATTCTGGATACAGAGGAAGAGGAGGAGAAAGGATACGAGGTAATTCTAATTCTTATTGCTTTATTTGCAAAAAATCAGGACATGAATCAAAAGATTGTCGCTTTAGATGTACTAGATGCAAAATTTCAAACCATTCAAGTAGAGATTGTTGGCATAAGAAGAAAGAAGATGATGAAAGAATAAGGGAAATTAATTTTTCTGCAGAAGATGATGCAAATAAGTTATTCTCTACTATGATTAATGATAAAAAATCTGGTGAGATATGGTTTTTAGATAGTGGCTGTAGCAATCATGTAACAGGGAATCAAACCATATTTGAAGAGCTAAATAAAAATTATTCTTCTCATGTTGAACTTGGTGATGGAAAACATGTTAAAATTGAAGGAAAGGGGGTTATAGCAGTTGTCAAGGCAACAAACAATTCATTCATGATGTTCATTACTCTCCTAATATTTCACAAAATCTGTTAAGTGTTGGACAGATTATGAAAAGGGGTTATAAGCTGATTTTTGATGATGATAAATGTGAGATTTTTGACAAAAAATCAGGAGAGCATATTGTCACTGTGTTGCAGACTCTTAATAACCTCTTTCCCCTCAACATGAAGTCGTTTCAGCCTGCTGCATTTAGCAGTAAAAGTACCGATGATTCTTATCTTTGGCATTTGAGATATGGTCACTTGAACAACAAAGGTTTGCAGCTCTTAAAACAGAAGAACATGGTTGTTGGGCTTCCAGAAATCAAGACAGATAATGCAGTTTGTGAAGGCTGCATATACGGAAAAATGCATTGTCTTCCGTTTCCAAAAACAACATGGAGATCTCAAGCCCCTCTTGAACTAGTACATTCGGACATTTGTGGACCTACTAGAACTCCATCTCTTGGAAATAAAAGGTACTTTCTGCTCTTTGTTGATGACTACACCAGGATGATTTGGATTTATTTTCTTGATAAGAAATCAGAAGCTTTCACCAAGTTCTTGCATTTTAAAGCACTTGTTGAAAATCAAAGTGGTTGCAAGTTGAAGACTCTTAGAACCGACAGAGGAGGAGAATTTATAAACAAGTCGTTTCTCAATTATTGCAAAGAACAAGGCATTAGCAAACAACTCACAATTAGACACACACCACAACAGAATGGTGTGGCCGAAAGAAAAAATAGAACAATTGTTGAGATGGCTAGAAGCATGTTAAAAGGTAAAGAGCTTCCAAATAGTTTCTGAGCTGAAGCTGTTAGCAGTGTTGTTTACATCCTCAATCGATCTCCTACAAAGGCAGTTCGAGATAGAACTCCTTTTGAGGCATGGCATGGAAGAAAACTAGTTGTAAGTCAACTTAAAGTGTTCGGATGTATTGCATATTCTCTTGTTCCTGCACAAAATAGAGAAAAGTTTGATGGAAAAGGTGAAAAACTTATTTTTGTTGGATATAGTGATGAATCAAAAGGA
>Ga0228710_1000865_pt1 | contig 42447 bp, 18 predicted proteins | sample MedpolnodulmetaG_FD_177995 | JGI IMG/M metagenome (GOLD analysis project Ga0228710, IMG submission 177995) | Root nodule microbial communities from Medicago polymorpha collected in Santa Monica, California, United States - pink nodules | ecosystem: Host-associated > Plants > Roots > Nodule... | reverse complement strand
TTGTGTTAAAAGAAAAAAAAAAAAAAAAAAAAATTGAAACAAAAACATAGAAAAAAGAAAGAGAGAGTGATGATGATGATTCAGAATTGGATGGTGGCACATGCAAACAAACAACAACAACAATTGAGAAGATTGAAGTTAACAACTCATCGTGTTATTGTAGCTACATTTCTCTTCTCTATCTCATTCTTTCTCTTCTCTCCCAAAATTTCACGCTCTCCCACTCACCACCAATTCGCTGACTTGCGCAATCTTCTTGGTAAGTTTTTTTCACTTTCTATTTAATTCGATGAAAAAGATTTCATTTTTCTTAATTTGGATGGTTTTGGTTTCTGGGTTTTGCACAGGTGTCCCCAACACGGTGAATGTGATCACAAATTTCCCATTTTTAGTTGTGGGTGTTCTCGGTTTAGTTCTTGCTCTTGAAGGAGGGTTTTTTACCATAAGGTTAGGTTACTTAATTACTTCTCATTGTTCTCTTATTTTCATATGATTAGATTTCTAATATGAGGGGTGTTTTGTAATTGATTGTTGTTAGTTCTCAAGCAGAGACATGGGCTTGGATACTATTCTATGCTGGAATTATAGGGGTGGCTTTTGGCTCTGTTTATTACCATTTGAAGCCTGATAACAATAGGGTCTTGTGGGACACTTTGCCGGTTGGTTAGCATTTCCATTACATGCCTCTCTATATGAATATATTTATATGCTCCCACCGTCCCAAAATGTAAAAAAATGGGTCAACATTGATGTATCTGATACAAATTTTGAACTAAATATATTAACTTTTGTTGACCAATTTTTTCTTACATTTTGGGACGGAGGGAGTATGTTATTAGTATTTTTGTGATTCTTGTGTTGTTTTCCTTTTCCATGATTGTTTTGGCTAAAAAACTTAATTAGGCACTTATTCGATACACACTTATCAAGTTATCATATAAGAGTTTATGTGTAAGCTATTTCGATAATGTAAGGTCTAGTTTGGATAAACAACTTAATTAAGCGCTTATATGATAAACCAAAGTCAAGCTGTTTTCAAAAGCTATCTGGCAGAGCTTACGGAAATAAGCTAATAATAGCTTATGGACATGTCATAAGCTGTTTTATAAGCTCTCTCAAAACTCTCACAAATACGTAGATAAGCTCAAATAAGTCAATCCGAGAAGACACTACGCATGTATAAACCATTATGCAGTAAAACTCCACATAAGCTCTCTATAATTCTATTAAGTTATGATGTGAGCAGTGAGTTTACGGAAATAAGCTGAACACAACTTATAAACTTGTCATAGACTCTTTTTAAAATTAATCTCTTCAAAAATTATTCCAAACTCTCACACAAGTGTTATTGATGTCATTTGATAAAGCCAAATAAGCTCTTTAATACACTCCCTAGTTGCTCCATTTGTTTAGTTTACGACAGAAGTGAGCACTTATAAAGAGAAAATGTTAAAGTGGAACGCGTTTTATCTGTTAAAAACGCTTCTTTTGCTAGCTGAAAACCTAGACTAGTACCTCTTAGTACTTAGTTCATTTTTTTCCCCTTTATTAAGAAGCTCATTGGTTGTACTAATGACAGATGATGGTGGCATATTCCTCACTTTTCTCTAGTTTGGTTATCGAGAGAATTGGCGAGCGGATCGGGTTGTGTTGTATGTGTGCCCTCCTTTTCGCAGCCTTTACTTGTGTAGTTTATGAACGGTTAGTTTTTGTATTCCTCTAATAATAGTCTCAAGCTTATTCTCTCTTTTAAATGTTTTATACTTTGAGGTGCTGAACTTGCCACTACGTTTATCCTAAAATTATGATCTGCTAGTTGGTTGCAGAATTTATGATGATATTCGGCTCTGCTTGATGTTCCAGTTCATTCTTCCTTTAGCTATTGCAGCAGCTGCATTTGTATATCCCTCCAACTATACTCACTCAAGATATTGGTTTTCATCAATAGGTATTATGCCTCAAACTTCTGTAACATTTATTTATAAATTTCAAATATTTGAAGCCTGACCTTTTTTGCACAGGGGTTTATCTGCTAGCAAAATTTGAAGCTGTTTCTGACAAGAAAATCTACCGTGCAAATAACTATGTTATCAGCGGGCACTCTTTGGAACACTTGTGCTTAGCGCTTATCCCGTTTTTACTTAGTGTGATGCTCATCTACAGGGAGCGTAAGTTAAAAAGGTATTTGATAATGAACCTATTCGATGGAATTTTTGGTTCCTTGTGAAATTTGGTTTCACAAATTGTTCTGGTTATTCTGTTTCTACAAATTTTTGTGAGTGAATCCTCAAATCAGTTTTCCAAATTCAAACATCCTCAAGACCACCACATCAGTCCTTCAAAAATTTGAAATGTCATCCAACTAGTTTTTTTTCTTAAAAAGTAGTTGCCAAATCATAGTTTGTCTAGGCTTTTGAGACCATCAGGAATCAATTTTGATCAAAGCTCCATCTCACATGCTGTGGTCAAAATCGATTTTTACCTCACTATGAATTGGTTTTGGAATGGGCTATTAGCATGTGTTTGTTTCGGTGATTGCAAAAAGTGAACGTGCATTGCTTTGTTAGCTACAATTTGTAGCTTGTGCATTTCCCCTGATTGACTTATTTTAGTTTATATACTGGTATAAGCATTTGTGAGACTGTTTGTGAGAGCTAATGAAAACAGCTTATCATAATCTGTTTGTGATAAGCTGTTTTAAGCTTATTTTCATAAGCCCTCCAAGATATCTTATGAAAACAATTTATAGCTTATATGAAAACAGCTTGACTTTATTCTATCTTTTGTTGTAAAAATAACTTATATATAAACACTTAGATGATAAGTGCTTATGCTATACGCACTTAATTGTGGAGAACAACGTTGAAGGTTTACTATTGTATTTTTCCTTTTTGTAATTAATGTTTCCTTGGAAGAGCTTTGGACTCTCATCGCTAGTTGTTGGCTTGGTGACAGATTAGGAGATGTTAAAGATCAGCTTTGAAAAGAAGAATTGAGATTGCCAAAGGTATTGATGTTATGTACAATTTCTCTTGGTTACTATGTTGCATTAAAATCACCCATGAATGAAAACAACACACAATGATTTTGTGAGCGATTTTAGATGGTCCACAAAGGTGATAGAGTTCTGTTCCATAACTTGTTGAGCTGACAAATTTAGCTGTATATTATAGTCAAATTTCCTTTCATTTTTGCATTGATGGATAGTTTTATTCGGATCAGATCGATAAGTATGTTGAGGATATTAGGTAACAGACTAGGATTCTTAATTTAGTTGTTTTCCTATGTACTTGACCATTGCTCATGTGAATCTTGGAACTAAAATGTCCAGAAACAGAATATAATTTCTTCAACACAAGTCATTGAACCTTTTGTATCTACTATTTAATTTATTTTTCTTTCTCCATCTTATATAAGTGTCATTTAAGATTGTGCATACTTAAGAAAATCATTGAGCGTATTAATTTTTATGATAAAATGAGATTCATGTACTAAAATACTGTTACTAATAGCAATTAGCAGAGTGTATAAGTGAGTTGAGATACAATAACAAATGGTATATTAACCGAAAAATGTAATTAATACTTCATCGGTATCGTAAAATAACAAATAATATCGAGATAAACAAGTATTCCAAACATACACTTAATATAAGAGTATTTGTTTGTTGTGGGATGAATAGGAAGTGGATCTTTCATGGTGAAGATATGTATTTCAAAATTGTATCCGTCTTTCTTTTAATAAATATTCATAAATCGTGAAAAGATTTCTCTCTTATCGAATATGTAATTTGAACCTTCCATCTCAAATCAACAACCGAAATCGCCTAGAGCGTATAACTACGTGAATCTGCTACATGTGACCGAGGTCCATGAAATGAGAGATAGACAAATAAAATTCAAATCACAAGGTCATGTCAAATTTACTCTAGAAGATTAATTCTTCAATACTTCACATTCAGAGTTGAATGTTCTTCAATTGATTTTTAAGTGAGCATAGCACCAAGCAGGCAGCAGGGAAAGTTATTGGATACATCTAATTCATAATTTGATATGATTTAGGCAGTGTTCATGTTTTATTACTATTTTAACATACCTAGTGTTGTGTTTTTTTTATTGTTTATGTCTAATAAATATTATTTTCATGAGTGCCGTTGAAGTTATTCCAATAATTGAATAGAGTTAGTCCAAATCTAAAGGTGATTTTTTCATAGGATTATCTTTCTAATAACGCATAGCTGCACTCCAAATTATAAAAATATATATTTTTTGTCGCCAAGACTAAATCTGGGACGGGTGATTTAGTCGTTGAAAGAGTGTTTTATACTTGATTTGGTAAATAATTGAGTATACATATTTGTTTCAAGATTCCCTGCCTCATTCATGCATTGAGGATAGTTTGAACCTTAAATTCCTTTTTCATGTTTATGATACAACTTCTTACACTAACAAAATGGACATTATACTAGAAAGTGGCCATCTCATCTCACCTTGGTCACATGCGCCATGAAGATCATGAGATATTTGTGACAAGTTAGAAAAAGGGTGTCATTGTCACAAACTTGCATCCTAGAACTAGATGATGTTGAGCTTTCTATCTAAATTTGTCGAATTCAGATTGTTTGAGGTCGGCAGTCCTACTTATTCATGCAATCTGCATATGAGTGATTGTTGGATCGAGATTACACAATTTAAGATTTTAATGAAGATTTGGTTTGTTTGTATTTTTAAACTAAAATACAGTTTCTTTAAAAAAAAACAAAAAAAAACTAAAAGACAGTTAGAAATATAGATTGTTCGGTCTCAATTTAACAACAACCACCGACGAGCAGATTGCGTGAATGTGTGGGATTGCCGAACATAACAATCCGAATTCAAATATGTCTTGACACAACCAGAATACATGGGCTGCCCTCAAAAGAGCACATATCTTTATCCAAATCAGTAGTGAAGAAAAACTACTGATGCAATTATTAAACTGAGACAATGTAAAAAGCATATCAATCAGTGTCCAATTACCTAACCTTTAACAAGTTACAACCTCTAGTTTCTCGTGTCCACGTCAGCAAAAGGATATGAAGATTGTGGTGAGGCTAAAGAACATGAACCAAGAAAATAACTTACAGCATGACAAGTTTTGGAAGTAACCATTGCTAGATCTGACAGAGGATACATTAGTGGCTACATATTTTATGGTTATTTTGTTTTCTACAGCCCATAACAAGCACTTGGATTGGGACCATAATAATGCAAAACGAACACAAACCAACAAAAACCTCCCATCAGCAATATGTAAGTTAAGAAGTGAAGCTTCTTTCAGTTTAAACATAAATTGACAATGGCATAAGTCTGCTAAAAGAATCAATAAACCATGCAAGTTAAGAGAGTGCACCTTCCAAACAAGAAAACTAAAAATTAGTAAACATGTGTACAAGTTCTTACGTCAGTTGATAAGCTCAAATAAGTCAATCTGAATAGGCTTGAACGCATGTAGCCTACGGAGGGTGCTGTCGATAGCATAACTGTCACAGATCACCAAAAGGTGAAGCATTAAAAAATTAGTGTGTAAATGTAAACTATTTCCACCCTTTGAATTGTAACCAACCCCATTTTACTTTTTAGTTCACGAGACAACTTAAACGGTAGAAAAGATGTGGACTTTATTTAGTAGATTCAATAGAAAAAAATCTTGGTTTCCCACGTCATACAAGTTCCAATTATAAAAGTGTTGTCTGTTTTCTGTCTAGAAACATGATATCTCAGCATTCATTCATATAAGAAACTTAACAATCTCACAATATAAGCAACAATCAGCAGCCATTTGCTTGCACCAATTACTAAATTTTGATTCCAATTTAACATATAGTACTTTTTTTTGCTCCAAAAGACAATGGATTTTCAGGCATAACACAAATTGTTATGTAGTAGAAATATCCATGGCCACATAAGGAACTCAAACAGAGAAAAACTAAAATGAAGATGAGCAAAACCAAAATACCAAAATTTATAAAACCTCAGATAAACCAGTATCAATAGTTCTTTTCTTATCAGTATCAACAACATGCAAACAGCTAAGACAATTAGCAATCGAATCTAAGCATCTAAGCAATTTGCAAATCAGTTATTATTCTTACGAAGCTTCACTCAAGTTAACATTCATCCATGAGTATTAACAGCTTCCCAAACTAAATTTCTGGGAACCGGTTTAGTAAGATCCCTCGCCTGCAAAGCCGCATTCCTCAACGTCTGAATAGTAAGAACATTAGCCTTCCAGAAAGACACACAATTGTAAGGAAGGTTATGTTTCTTGCACAGATCCTTAACCAAAGGCGAAATCTTCCTCAAATTACACCGTGGAAGCCGCGGAAACAAATGATGTTCAATCTGAAATTGCAAACCACCATGAAACCAATCCATCCAAGAAGAACACTTCACATCAAGAGTTCCATGAGCTTGCTTCTCAAACCAATCATGAGCCGTCGGTGGACCAACATAAACACTAGCCGAAAAATGATTCAAAGTAAACTGAACATGTTGAATCCCAGTCACACAAAAACTAGCAAGCACAAACAAAACCCTCTCACCCCAGTTAGGTAAACAAGAAACCAACAAAGGGTACCAAATCCAAAACAGAGCCAACCCTAAAAGTTCCATCTTTCTATTAGGCACTTTTCTATTAGAAAACAACAAAAAGAAAGATTGTGCAAACAAATTAAGCCTAGCAAAACACATCACAGGATAATAACTCCAATGCTGGTAACTAACCAAGAACCTAGCAAAAGAATCAAAATTCATCTTTCTTCCATAAAAACAAGAAGTAAGTGAAGTAAAGAACTTCGATGAAACAACGAAAAACGGTAAATGTTGAAGATCAGGATCAAAATCAAGACTATTACAAGCAAGATGGTGTGCATTATGATTCCATTTCCACCATTCAATGCTTATACCAGCAAGAACATTACCAGAAAGAATCTGCATAAACTGATTCCATTTCCTGTTAACCATAACCTGATAATGACCAGAATCATGACCAATCCAACCACTTTGAATCCAAAGAAGACCCATTAATCCTCCAGAAAGCACGTGCACTAACGCGCTTTCACAAAACAAAACACCATAAACACTGACAAAGAACATAACAGAAATTATGGATAGTAAAACCAAAACACCGTGTCCTTTTTCTTCGAACAAACCCAGTTTGGTTAGTTCGGAGAAAAGGGCACGATAGTCACGTGACACGTCAGAGACGACGTAGTCACGGAGATAACTGCCAGTGGCAAAGTTTTGGAGGTGTTTGTAAGCGGAGGGAGGGTGGAAAGCGAGGAATGCGTCAGTGACATCTTGGCCGGCGAGGTTGAGGAGAGGAAGCTCGCCGCCGGGATGGTGGTTGGCCCATTTTGAAACGTCGTAGATCTTGCCATCAATGGAGATCCATGCATCGCCGCGAGTGTTGTGTTTTTGAAGTTCTTGTAATGAAATGTAGGTTGGTTTTAGCAACGGTTCAGTTTGTGTTACCATTGTGTAGGTATAGGTTAGATAGAATGAAAGAAGAGTGTGAGAATGTGTGTGGTGCTTTGAGTTGTTTTTGTAGGGAGGGAAGTAAGTAGGAAATAATGATTTTGTGACACATTAGGTGGGGACAGGTCAATCAGGTAAACTAGGCCCTACTATTTTTTATTTATTTTCACAAATATAAAAAAATACTATTGCAATATAAGTAGATAACTCGATTGATGAGTTAAAGAAAAATCGGTAATTTGATAGGTCATTTGGTTGAGAGTTTGTCTCTTCAGCTTTGAGGTATTTGATTCAAGACTTAGACACCAATTTTTTTTTTCTATATGCAAATGTTATTAATATTAGTAGTTATCTTAATTTTTTTAGGATCACAGCTGAAATCTTCATCTTCAAACTCCTTCAATGTATCATATAGATAAAAGAAAGAATATTCTTTTACTAAACATGTGTTTGATTGTGCGATGGATTATACTTTCGGAGACCCTTTTATTTTGAAAATGAGAAACTAATGATTGTGGTTTCAATAAATCATAGTCAATCAATCAATTGAATGACTCTAATATAGTTATACATATATCGTGATGGTTAGGTAATTATTGTTGATTGACTATGTAAAATATATTTATGTAAAATTTGTTCATGTATTATTTTATTATTTTTGTTTTGAATTTTAGTTTACATTTAGTTTGAAAAGAACTGTTTGAAAAAAAGAAGAAGAATTTTATAAATATAACATATCTTTTTATGATATTCTAATGAATGTGGTGATAAACTAATTAAAGAAGAAATCCCCTCTCATTATTATGTATAAACAAATTCCTCTCGTTTTTTTTGTAGACCCCTCTCATTATTGTTACAAAAATAAAATAAAATTTGTCTCATTATTGATTAACATTGAGTCAAACACAATTATTTATTAACAATTATTGCTTTTTATTTTTGGTAATATACATAATTTCTATATCACTATTTAATTTTTGAAAGAATATAATTTCTTTTTCTTTAAAAAAAAATAATATAACCTTTTTATTCAAAAATAAAGAATTTAATTTTAAAATTGAAAAATTAAATATTATATAATTTTACATTTTAACATAATAATAATATTTTTATACATAATAATAAAGAATTTAGTTTAGATTTTATTTGATTTTATTAATTAGTGTTTAAAAGAATATGTTTAGAATCCCTAAAAAAGGAATATGTTTAAAAAAAGAATATGTTTAAAAATTGATTGGACTTGAGTCATTAATGAGATTCAACTAAGGTTGAATACATCGGATGCTTCAAAGTTTAATCCTTGACTCAAATAATTATCAGTCATTTTTTAGTTACCTTTCAACTAATTTCTAAATTGTCAAAACTAATTCCTCTAATAAAATCAGATGATTAAGAAAAATAATAATAGCTCCTTAACATTTTAATTTTTTATTCTTTAAATTTTATTTAGAATATATGTATATATAAATCAATGTCTACCATCAATGTCTTTGCTAAAAAAAAAAATCAATGTCTATCATCTTTAGAATGAGTAATTTACTTTGTAAAATAAAATAAAAAGTATTAATAAATTATGAATTTAAAAAATTAATTATTAATTTTTTTTATAACTAAAATATCTTTATTCTCTAAAATATAGTAATGTATGGAAATCATGAATTGAGTCAATTTTTTGAAGAAAACAAAATATTCCTATTCTAGTAGTAAAAAAAATTACCTCGAGATTGGGTTGTTTAATTTGCTTCTATCACAAAATTTATAGAAACATGACATCAATAAAATTAAGCCAGTAGTATACCCTTAAACTAAGAAGTATGTATTTTCTTTGATGTTTATATATTTAGATACTATAAACTCTTAATCGTATAGAAACCCAACACCTCATATTTAGGCACACTCACATAAACTAAAAATATTAAAACAAAACTAATTTAGTCACATAAATTAATATCATTGAATTTCATTCTCTTTTAATTTCTCCCACTTTATGTGAATGTACCCAAATCTTTTTGATTTAGGCTTGTGATCATTGAAGACTCTCTCTTTGGATACTAGTAGTAGTATTTTTTCTTTAAAAAATGAGTCAAGTGAGTGTCCACGTAGTGGGTGTAACGTGTGTTGGTTGATTGAGTTATAAGACAAGAATTCCACATGTGCTGTGGGATACTTTGAAAGCGACGCTTTTTAGAGATGTGGCTCAATTGGCGGTTTAATAAAAGATTCTTCCTTTTGAATCTGTGACTAACTTGTAACTGTAGTGTACTGTGTGGGCAAAATATAGCCTTCAAAGATAAATAATTGAGTTCATATGATTAACGAGTTTCATCAAAAATCAAATTGTTTAGATAAACAAAAGTATAGTTATTAAATAAAATAATTTTTAATCAGACTTTATATTTTTTAATCAAATTTTTAATTGACTCTCACTCCTTAAAAACCAAGAGTTGTGGCCCAAGAAAAGTAAACACTTCACATTTTTGTGATTTATCTTTGAAGTTGACATCTAGAGAGAAAACTAATTTGTTTTTGATTTCAAGAAATCTAACCAACAATGAAACTTGCACACATAAAAGTAAGATATTGATTATTCAAACTTGCATTTTGACATATCAAATGGCATTGTAATATTTTATCATCTTAGTTGTATTTACAGAACATTTTAAAATTAGATTTATATGTGTATGAGAAAAACATTAGATTTATCACTTATGTTATCTTAAAAACGGAATTGGTGATAGGCCATATTCCTAAAATACAAAATAGAACTAAAAAAAGAAAAAACAAGGAAGTAACAACATGTGGTTTATAGGTAAAGAGAGGGAAATTTCCAAAATTATGACAGCGAACAATGTATGCATAAATAGTTAAATGTACATCTGTCAAAGGAGTACTTATAATATATTTTCTTTTTGACAAAAAATGTTAAAAGTTGTCTATGAAGAAAATAAGGGTGGTTGAAGGTATGAATATTAATATATATTTATAATTGATTTTGAATGAATTAATTACGTAAAATTGATTTTGGGTAAAAGTGAGTTGAAAGTAAATTGATTTATTTTTAGAGGTATTTATGAAAAAGTAGATTTAAGGATAAATTTAATACTAAAATCAACTGTACAATATAAAAATTACAAATTCTAATTTCAAGTTACAACCTCTAGAAACATTTGTTGAGTTTTGACCCAAAATTAGAACTAAACACATGCTTAATGTATTGATATTACGATGAATGTGCTAGAACACGGTAACTCATCGTGATATTATAAAAGATACCGTGAATCTCTTTTGAAAATTCATAGTAAATCGTCGTATCAAATATATGTTATGAATTTTACTCAATAAAAATTAAGTGTTAAATAGAGTATTCATAGCACTCCTCCTAATATCGTTGTGCATTACAAGCAAACATTGGAAATTTGGAAACGTTTCTTGCACATATTGAACAACATAAAATTAGAAGGGACAAGCAAGTGGTGCACATATTGAGGAAAAGATGAGTATTTTTAATGCAATAAAATAAATAAAATAATAGTCATGCTCAAAGTATGAGCCCAACAGAAAGTTGAATCTGTTGCAACCTAGTATCACGACAAAAGTGTATGTAATATACTAATGTGCCATATGAAGATGCTTATGTCTATGCAAAATATCTTCAGCCTCAGTGTTTGTTTGGATCTTGATATTTTCTTAGTAATGCTTATCACTCCCTCCGTATCATTGTTAAATGTATCATTTAAGATTTATCCACAATTTTAAAAATAATTATTGAATATACTCGTTTATGATAAAGAGAGTTTTATTGAGTGAATTATCCTTACTATTTAAAGTAAATTATAGAGTACCAACCAAAATTGCATCTAGCAAGATGAATTAGAATCTCACAGGTCACAACGTCAGGAACCAATGTTTAAATCTCACATGAGAAAGATATTCAATGTAGTGTCTAACACATTGGAATATGATTAACTCTACTAAACGTGTAGTTTGCCATACAATAAAGAGTGTCCTATTGATATTCAATTTCTAATGTATTGAATACATAAATTTTCATGAAAAACATATTAAAGAGTGTTCTTAGGACACTCGTTAGTATTTTCTATAAATATATTGGTAAGAATATAATTGTTGATTTATTTGTATTGACAAATAATATATATCAAATAAATATTTTAAACATGAAACTCAATAAGACAAAGAGAGCAACATAGAGGGTTATGTATATTTCTATTCGTAAGTAGTTGATTAATTTTGGTCATTTAAATTTTAATTGTTTAAATCAAACTTTTGTTCCCCACATATGTGAAAGTTTCTTCCTCTATTGTAAAATGAGTTACTCCATTTGGAGAATTAGAAAGAAGAAAAGAATGAGTTTGAACTGCATCAAATCTCCATCAACATTCACTTCTCTCACATTATTTTTCCATCTTCCTTTCTATTTCCTTACAACTTTAACTTCACTCAAAAAGATAAAAAAAACGATGTTTCCCTTTTAGCTTCACATTTTGCCCTATCCTTAACTCATTTCATTCACAACTCAAAAACAAATCATCATATCCCTAATATTGCCACAAAAAGTGAGGAGTCATACAATGGAAACAAGACAAAACACGTTTGTTTCTGTATAGTGGATGGATGGCATGTTAATGAGGTCTTTTACTTCTTTTATTTTTCTTTTTAATAACAAGCAGACAACTGCAAGAAATATTGATTAAGTTGACACATCACATTAAGCTTCAAAACAATATTGACCTCAAGATATAGAGACTCGTGATTATTTATTTTTTTAAACATGAATTTCCATTTTTTAAAATAGAATGTGCAAAATGCTGTGGCTAGAAGTAAATCTTTAACAGAAGTACTACAGTAGGTAGTATGTCCTCTCAACTCTGTAACAACAAACAGAACAGTCAGCTTCCAATCTAAGGGGGAGCACAGTGACCCCTCTAAAAACTTCACTTTATAATGCAATAATATAGTACTTTGTGTGTGCCCCTCAAGTTTTTTAGTATCTAGGATCAAAATTTTGTGTGCCCCCCTCCTGCTTTTCGTAACATTTTTATCATACTAAAGTAGGTCTCATAATTTTTCTGGTCAAGTTTTATCAATAATGCTGTGTTGGCCTCACTTGAGCTAGACTTCTGCTTCCAAGATCAATTGTTTTGGTAGTTGCTCACTTGTGATAACAACAATTCAATTCAATCAACTGTACTTCACATGTTCTATCTACCAGATGAGTGGTGCTCAAACTCATGATATTAAATTCCACTAAATGCAAGAGCATAAACTTTTAAACATAAACAATAAAAGTTTGATGTCAGATTGATAACCTGGCAATAATGACGCGGTAGTTCTTGTCAGACGTGCAATTGTTGAGGTTCAATAATGAGAAGCTAGGACAGTATTGGTCGATTTTCTTTAACAGAAAACGTACAATTATTGGCCGCGAGGAATAGGACAAGTATGTCCGTATTTGTAAGGATGGACTAAAATGAGGTGCCAGATCCACATATTCTGCGAGGACTAGAACCGTGAATGGAAAGGTTTATCTACTCTTCCAAATTGTGTCTACTTAGATGTATTGTTTTCCTTGTCATTATTAACCTTGATAAATTCTACAACTAAGCTTGTCAATTCATCTTGATGACAAGTATATTCAATGCCAGCCCCTTCTATGATGCGCAGTTCATGATTCGATATGAACTTAGCAAACTCTAAAGCATCTTCTGCGGGTATAGTTTCACCCATGGATTCTGAACTGTCAACACCCTGTTTCAGTATATATCATGTGACTAGTAGCAATAACAGAAAAACACGAAGAACCGTTTAATTTCAAATTTTATGAGAGAGATGCATGATATATTGATATTAAATGTAATCACAAACCTTGCCAGCAATTTCAGGGATTGATAAGCAGGCAAGATGGATTATAGTATTTAGACGGTCCATTAAATTTTCTTCAGTAACATTATACGTAATCTTCCCTACCATAAGAAAAGGTATTTGTCAATCAGACTGACTGAACTTGAAGTATATTGACAAGAAGCGATATTACTATTCAACACTGACAGAGATCATCAGAACCATGACATGGCAGCAAATGAACAAAGAAGCGAGAAAAAGTTGACCAAGATATGCTGATTTGTGTAATCCACAAATGATAGATGATAGACAAATATTTACATTTCATAGATCGTCTATTTTATTTTTAACATCTATAAATCGATCTTATTTAATCCTTTGTAAAAACAATTCACCCAAGTGACGCACCATTCCTTTTGCTAGGCTAAACCGGCCAGATATATCTGACAAACATTACATATATAACTTCTTCTTTATAACACTAAACACCCAATACTCGAGACATGTCAATACTGCATTTACCAGCAATGCCATTACATGCTTTCTCCAATGAAATAAACAAAAAGTAAAAGATTAAAATCTTCTCTAAACTTCCATAGTTCTTCTCAGCAAAAAACACAACTTCAATAAATTACCTTGTAATAATTATACCGAGTCTACAAGACACACATGTTACATTATGAGGAGAGAAAACAATTCCAAACTTCCATTGAAATATCCCTTATAAGTTGTCTGTTCAGTCCATTACAAAATTCAGTTTCAAATAATAAGCGTAAGTGCATAACAGTAATCTGACCTTCACTATGATCACAAATTGCGGTAATTACATATTTCTCATCATGGAAGTGTTGGACTATAGCTCACAGGTCTTCAACTTCTCTGTAGTATGTAGTTACCCACTGAAACGAACCTTCACTTTCCCTAGAAGACAATATAATGAGTTATTAGCAAAAAAATCAATAATTCAATATTACATTATTTATGTTCAATTTTATAAAACAGGTATACCCTTAGATTACGTTACCTCCAAGTTTAAATTGTTTATGCATTCAATATTGTAAAAGACTGGTCACTTGGTTCCGAATGAGGCTTCATCAGTTTCATTCCAAGTTTATTAAAAATAGAAGTAAGCCATGAATGGAACAAATGTTATTTGCAATCTATGGTAATACACAATCTGTTTAGTTGTAGAAGTAGACTTGTATCGTTAAGGAGGTTTATTTGACACAGAAACTGATTTATGTTAAGATTTGGCATCCAGGTTCTGTCGGGAATAAAACACGTAGAAAAGATGTGAATTTTCTTTAGTAGATTTCAAATTTTAGTTCAAGAGTTCACTTTTCGTTCACCATACAACTTATTCGGTAGAAGATGCGAAATTTATTTAGTAGATTTCAATAAAAAAATCTTGTTTCCATCATATAAGTTCCAATTATAAAAGTATTGTCTGTTTTCTGTCTAGAAACATGACATTTTAGCATTCATATTAAAAACTTAATAGTCTCACAGAAGCAACAATCAGCAGCATAAGGAGCCAGGAAATGGAAAGAAAAAAAAATCATTACAAAGAATTTTAATTTAACATATATTACATTTTTTTTTGCTCCAAACTAAGATGAATTCCAAGGCATAACACAAATTGTTATGTAGTACAAATATCCATTGCCACATAAGGAAATCAAACAGACAAAAACTAAACATTGCACTATATCCCACACTTCAACTATGGAAAATGAACAAAAACAAAATACAAAAATCTATAAAACCTCAGATGAACCAGTATCAGTAGTTTCTTTCTTACCTATCTCTTGAAAGGAAATCACGCTAAACAATTTGCACATCAGTTATTCTTTCCTCAAAGCCAATGATTACCAAATTGCCAATGACAGAAAAATATTAGGAAGCATCACTCAAATTCGTTTCATCCATGAGTATTAACAGCTTCCCAAACTAAATTTCTCGGAATCGGTTTAGTAAGATCCCGAGCTTGCAAAGCAGCATTCCTCAACGTCTGAATGGCAAGTAGATTGGCCTTCCAGAAAGACACACAATTGTAAGGAAGGTTATGTTTTTTGCACAGATCCTTAACCAAAGGTGAGACTTTCCTTAGACTACACCGTGGTAGCCGCGGAAACAGATGGTGTTCAATCTGAAATTGCAAACCACCATGAAACCAATCCATCCAAGAAGGAGACTCGACATCAAGAGTCCCACTAGTTTGCTTCTCAAACCAATCATGAGATGTTGGTTGACCAATATAGACACTTGCAGAAAAATGATTCAAAGTGAACTGAACATGTTGAATACCAGTCACAGAAAAACTAGCAATTACAAACAAAACCCTCTCACCCCAATTAGGTAAACAAGAAACCAACAAAGGGTACCAAATCCAAAACACAAGCAAACCCAAAAGTTCTATGTTTCTATTGGGAACTTTCCTATTAGACAGTAGCAAGAAAAAAGATTGAGCAAACAAATTGAACCTAGCTAAACACATACCAGGATAATAACTCCAATGTTGGTAACTAACCAAGAACCTAGCAAAAGAATCAAAGTTCATCTTCCTATCATGAAAACAAGAAGTGAGTGAAGTAAAGAACTTTGAAGAGACAACAAAAAAGGGTAAATATTGAAGATCAGGGTCAAAATCAAGACTATTACAAGCAAGGTGGTGTGCATTGTGGTTCCATTTCCACCACTCCATGCTTATACCAGAAAGAAAATTTCCAGAAAGGATCTGAACAAACCAGTTCCAATTACGGTTCGCCATGATCTGATAGTGACAAGAATCATGACTAATCCAACCACTTTGAATCCACAAGAAACCCATTAACCCACCATAACACACGCGCACACACGAACTATCAGAAAACAAAACACCACACAAACACTGACACAAAGCATAACAATGATTAGCGAAATCATGAGTAAAACACCACATCCTTTATATTCGAAGAACCCCATCTCGGTCAGTTCGGACAAGAGATTCCGGTAATCACGGGACACATCAGAGACGGCGTAGTCACAGAGGTAGCTTCCGGTGAAGAAGGTGTTGAGGCGGTTGTAGGCGGTGGGAGGGTGGAAAGCAAGGAATGCTTCGGTAACCTCTAGGCCAGCAAAGCTGAGGAGGGGGAATTCGCCGCCAGGATGGTGTTTGGCCCATTTAGAGACGTTGTATATCTTGCCGTCAATGGCGATCCATGCGTCGCCACGTTTGTTGTGTTTTTGGAGTTCTTGCAATGAAATGTAGGTTGGTTTTCTCAACAGTTCATTTTGCGGCATTGTACATAGAAAGAAGAGAAGATTAGTGTGTGGGTGTGATTGCTGCTTTCAGTCTTTTTGTAGAGGCAAGTAGAGAAAATGTAGTGTGCATGGACAAGTAGGCACGACGCACAACTCTCTCCTGAGGCTGAAGGAGTGCTCCTCTCGTCTTGAAGTCATAGTCTAATCTCCAGGCCTTCACATTTTTGTGACTGATCCTTTAAGTCATATTCTAATCAGAGGGAAAGACTAACTTATTTTTCTAACCTATATACATAGAACTCAAAAGAAATAAAACAAGTTGTCTGCAAAGAAGATAAGGGCGATTGGATGAATGAATGAATATTAGTCATGTTGTGCACCATTAGAAATTTGAAATGTTTGTTGCACTGGAATTAGAAGTGGCAAACAAATGGAGCACATATCGAGGGAAAGAACTGTATTTTTAAAAGCAATATAAATAAAATATGAGCCATGCTCAAGGTATGAGCCCAACAGAATATTGAATCTGTTGCACCCTAGTATCACGATAGTTTTTATAATATGCTATATGAAGATCTTCTTCAAAAAAAATATCACTCCATCTGCAAAATTGTTAAATATCACTTAAGATTTTGAATTTAATTCATATAAACTGTCGGTGTAAACAAATTTCACATTATCAATCAATCGCAACCATCAGATCATTTTAAATGTTAGACTTTTATCGTAACAGCTTTTAAAGTATAAATGAATGGTTGTAAAGTGTAAAACTTTTTAACTAAAAGTGCATGAACATTAAACTCATCCTTATTAATAAAGTAAATAGTAGAATATCTTCTAAGTAAAACTTAGTTGGTAGCTGCAGGGAAGTTGAATGCATGGGATGGGTTCCAGCCTAGAACTTCCCACTTCTCCATACATTAAGTGTGTGAGCTTAGTCACTAAGTTACTTGAAAAGAAAAAAAAAACTAAATAGTAGAGTAGTAAGATGGATTGAGATACAATAAATGAAGATATTTGTTAAAGGTATAATTAATGATTAATTGGTACCGGAAACTGACAAATAATGAGACAAATATTTGAGTGAAGACTCATTTTAGTCGTTGAGAAAAACTGTGGAGACATCACTGAACTTCCTTCTTAGATTGACACATGTAATTGTTGCTCTACAACATTTTAACCACAAAAACATTTGATATCAAGTATCAACAACTCTATGACTCCTCCGTCCTTGTCAAGCTTCTCTACACATTGATCCACAACTTCTCCCTCTTGTTGAGCTCGAACTAGTTCCATTGACTGACCCACCAGCCATGACTGAAACTAACTTGATTGATTCTACAATTTGAAAGTAAAGAAGTTAGAGAAGAGATGAGATTAGGGATTGGAGGACTATTGAGGTATTTAACCATAACAAATTGAACATTGAGGAACTAAATTGTCTTTATATAGTTTGAGGAGTACATTGATGTTTTTTCGTAGCTTAGGGATATTAACAAACAACTAAACGGGTAAATTAACAGACAGACTAAATAGTTGGATGGAGGAATAGTTTAAAGACATTACAATATGTTTAAATAGTTTAGAGACCAATTTGGAGAAAAAGTGTTAGTTTAGTGACCAAATTAACTATTTAATCAATTAAGTTGTGGCTTGTTAAGAGTTTCATTTTTTTTCCGGATGTTTCTTCAAGACATTTACAGACACTAAATGTAAGCACCTTTTTCAATTAGAATTCAAACTTTGATTACCATATGGTGTGTAGGCCAACCCCCATCAGACAATATAAGTGGTTATATGTGAAAATTTATTCCTTGTTGAAAAAGTGAGTTACTCCATAGAATTAGAAAGAAGAAACAGTAAGAGTTTAATATCAGATTGATAACCTGGTAATAATGACGCAGCAGTTCTTGTCAGATCTGCAATTGTTCAGGTCCAATAATGAGAAACTTGGGCAATATTGGTCGATTTTCTAATCTTTAACTCTGACAGCCAATAGTTATTGGCTGGCTGGTGGGCACTTGAGAAGTGAGAAATAAGACTGAGTCTCTCCATTTTTTTTATTTGTAAGTAAGATATATTAAAATGAGGTACCGGATCAGCATATTCTACAAGGACTAGAATCGTGAATGGATAAGTTTATTTACTCTTCCAAATTGTGTCTGCTTAGATGTATTGTTTTCCTTATCATTATGAAACTTGATAAAACCCAAAACTAAGCTGGTCAATTCATCTTGATGATAAGTATATTCATGATCAGCCCCTTCTATGATGTGCAGTTCATGATTCAATATGAACTTAGCAAACTCTAAAGCATCTTCTGGAGGTACAGTTTCATCCATGGATCCATGAACTGTCAACACCCTGTTTGAATCAAGTGACGAAGAAGCATTTTATTTAAATTTTTTAGAGAAAGAGCGATATATGTTATTAGATGTAATCACAAACCTTACCTGCAATTTTTAGGGATTTTTAAGCATGCAAGATGGGTTATAGTGTTTAGACGGTCCATTAAACTTTCTTCGGTAACGCGAAACACAATCTTCCCTGCAACAAGAAAAGGTATATGTCAATCAGAATAACTGAAACTTGAAGTACATTGATAAGAAATGAAGGCTGTAGACAATGTCTTTAGTAGCTTTTAGCAATCAAGTAGTATAATGTAGCATCATGAGGAAGCTGACAAGGATGATGACAACATTGGAATGAACAAGCAACATATTGATGAGAGATCACCATTCAATGCCAAAAATAGAGATTATCGGAACCATGCAAGCAGGCAATTCACCTTTTTTTCATTTTTACATAAAGTCAAAATGTTCATGGCAGCAAATGAACAAAGAAGCAAGAAAAAGTTGACCAAGACATGCTGATTTGTGTAATCCCCAAATGATAGATGATAGACATATAGAGGAATAATTTCATTTCATAGCTCACCTCTTTTATTTTTAACATCTATAAATCCATCTTGCCTGATCCTTTGTATAAAATTTTTGCCCAAGCGACTCTCCATTCCTCTTGCTAGGTTAAATCGGCCAGATATATTGACAACCGTATGAATATCCTTGTATTTTGAGGCATATAACAGAACCACATTACCCCCTGCAGAAACCATCATAGTGAGTGTGAATTGCACAAAAATTGAGGATTGTGAGAGACTTGTATAGGGAAAACTTTAACACATTCACAAAGAATTTCAGCTCCATATACCTGCAAACGTACAGGTACAAAAGACTACATTCTCCACTAAAACTGTATACAATTATTTAATATATATTCAGTTTAATCATGTGAACTTGGTCCTCTTTTTAATATCAATATTCTCTAATAATTTCTAAAACATTTTCAGCAATAAATTGTACATGTCCCAACCATATCTCGGACAGTTTTCCATCATATTTACCCATAGATCAACGCTATACCAAACTCTGACAAACATTCTATTTTAACTTCTTTATAACATCAACCATCTAATACTCGAGACATATATACACTATGTTTACTAACAATGCCATCCCATCCCATGGTTTATCCAAAGAACTAAAAAAAAAAGAGTAAAAATCTAAATCTTTCTCTCTACTGGTTCTATAACAGTGTTATTGATGGCGGAAAGCCAAAAATCAGCCATAAAATGCCATGGCGGTTGTCAAAAAATCTGCTACCACAATCCGCCATGGCCAATATTTGACAACACTGTTCTATAAAACATACAGTCTTACCTTTATTACTAACCCATGTACTCAAAATAAAATATTTTTAGTGATTTCCATAGCCTTTATTTAAGAAAAGTTGGACAGTTTATTTTACCAAAATCTATTACATTATCATGAGAAAAAACAATTTCAAACTGCCACTGAAATATCCTACATAAGTTGTCTGATGAGTCCATTACTAAATTCAGTTTCAAATAATAAGCATTAGTGCATAACAGTAATCTAACCTTTACTATGACCAACAATTGCCGTAATTACATATTTCTCCTCACGGAAGTGTTGGACTATAGCTCGCAGGTCTTCAACTTCTCTGTAGTAGTTACCATACTGAAATGAACCTTCACTTTCCCTAGAAGACAATATAAATAATTTATCAGCAAAAAATTCAATGAGTCATTAATAAATTATTTTTGATCAATTTTAGAACAACAGGTATGCCCTTAGATTACCTTACCTCCAAGTTAGAATTGTTAATACATTGAATTTATAAAAGACTTTTCACTTTGTTTTGAATGTTGCTTCATAAGTTTCATTCCCATTTTATTAAAAATAGAACAAAGCCACGAATTGTAGCAGTACACCGAATTTTACCACGTGCTTTAAGAAGGTTTCTTTGACACATAAACTTATTTATGAAAAGATTTGACATCCAGGTTTTGTAGGGAATAAAGCACGCGGTCAAGTTAAGAGGGTTCCCTAACAGATATATATCGAGGGATTGGACAGCTTTGCTCCATTGAAGTTTTCTTCTAATTTTTTTATTGTTTAATGTAATAAAGTCATTTAGGAGAGTTAGTCTATGACAGAATTTTGTTTTTTAAGAAGGACTCCTTAGGTAACATTTACAACCAGTCAAAATGGGATCGAACAAACTAATTTGTTATGTTCTCTTAGTCTTAGGGTATGTTTGGATGGAGGGGAGTGTTTTGGAGGGCTAAGTCTAAACAAATTGAAAAAATATAACATAACAGATGATCATAAAATATTTCAATGAACTTATTTAAAAAAAAAAAAAAAGAGCAACCCGATGCACTAAAGTTCCTTCATACGCAAGGTCTGAGAAGGGGTCCCACCATTTTGGTGTATTGTACACAACCTTACCCTGTTTTTTACACAAGAGGTTGTTTACAGGACTTGAACTTGTGACCTTTCAGTCACGTGACAACAACTTTACTGTTGCGCCAAGACTCCTCCTTATTTCAATGAACTTATTTATTTAAAAAAAAAAAAAATTATAGCTTCCTTAATTTTGAAAAGAAAAATAAGTCATCCCCTCCAAAATTCTCTAGTATTCTTAGCCTTTTGTCCAGTTTTCTTCTATTATATTATGTTCTAACTTGTCTACCAAACACTCTCTTATCCCCTACATTCTCATACTATCTTATCCTCCAAATTCATTGCAAGCTTCTGCTCTATGTTTTGTTGAATATGCATATAAACATAGATACTGATTATTCTTTCAGTTCATGTTACCACAAAAATCTAAATAAATTAGTAATTCATCAATACTCTGTTTTTCCTAAGCAGAGGAGCTTACCCATTTCCGGCAAAGTCAAAGCGGAAGGCGCTGATTCCATTTTTTTCCAGAGCAGCAGCAATGTTCACCATGGGGATCCTTTCCTATAGATCATTCAACCCTTTAGTTCAAATCAACCAGTTTCAACATTCATCATACTCATGCACCGATAAATTATTACTATTCGGATAAACAGTTTAATTAAGCACTTAGTACATAAGCTCTCGCAAATAATCTGACAAGTGCATATGCAAGTAAATAAGCAAAAGTAAGTTAATCCAAACAACTTAATTAGACTGAGTATTAATCTAAACATGGTTGATTTATGAAATTAGGTTAACGAAAAATGGGAAGAGAATGATGCGAACCTTGGAAGATTGAAAACCATGGCAAACAATAACAAGTGATGTGGAAGAAGCATTGTGTAATATACCAAAGAGATTTTCACCGTGGTGGTTTCTTACCGTGATTCTCCTCTGTGTAACAAAATCGGCCATAACACTTCAAAATCAACCAACACAATTCAGAGTTTGAGATTCAAAAATTTGCGACATTTTATTCAATGAGAACTCAGAATGAAAGCCTCTCAGCGGTATAATTTTTTTTAATTGAATAAGAATAATTGATACCTTCGTTATTCAATATAAATAACTAGGTTTAATAAAGTTCTATCAAAGGTCTTATTTTATTTTATTTTTGACAAATCAAAGGTCTTATTTATTGAGGAAAGTAATAGAAAGTGTAATTTCCGACTCTAAATGAGCATTCATTCAAGGAAGACAAATCTTGGAGAGACATTTTAATCGCAAATGAAGTTGTGGATGATGCTCGAAGGTTAAAAAAGGAGCCGTTGTTATTTAAAGTTGATTTTGAGAAAACTTTTGATTGAGTTGATTGGAAATACTTAGAAATAGTGATGGTAAAAATGTATTTTCTCATCTATTAGTGGAAATGGATAAATGGAACACGTTACTTCAGCTTCAACTTCATTTATGGTTAAGAGGAGTCCAACCAATGAGTTCAAATCTGAAGGAGGGCTTCGACAAGGCGACTATCTATGAACATTTCTCTTTTTACCAGCAACCGAGGGAATTAATGTGTTGACGAAGGCAACTATGGAGGTTGGCCTCTTCACAGGATACTCAATTGGTCGTTCAAACAGTGTGCATATCAATTTCTCACCTACAATTTGTTGACGGCACTTTATTGTTGGGAGTCAAGAGTTGGGAAAATATTTTTTCCCTGAAAGTTGTTCTTATTCTTTTTAAGGCCATTTTATGTCTCAAGCTCGATTTCAATAAAAATATGTTGGTTTATGGTGCTTCTGTTTTGAATTGTAAAACGGGACACATGCTTTTTCTTTACATGAGGTTTTCTATTGGTGGTGATTCTCGCAAGCTAAATTTTTGGCAACCGCTCCTTGACCGCATTAATAATAAATTGTTGAGTTGGAAGAGTAGAAACCTGTCTTTGGGTGGCCAATTCGTTCTACTGAAGTTTGTCTTGTCTTCTATATCGGTAGAAAGGCAAATCCTGAGTGTTTAGTTAAATTATAACATTGCAGAGCAAACCTAGGTAACAATGGATCCCCAGTAGAAAGGCAAATCTTGAGTGTCCAGTTAAGGCAAATCTGAGAAACGATGGAAATCTAGTGGAAAGGCAAATCCTGACTGCTCAGCTAAAGTGATCAATAATTACATTTAATTTAAGAATATGAACTCCAGTGTATACAAATAATTTGTTTAATATGTATAAGAGTTTATTAATTAGTAATATGAATGAGAGGATTTTCTCCATGCTTAGTACACCAGGCATGACTGAGAACATCAAAGTACATTTTATATTCTATGTTACCGAGTTTTTGTGCTCACTATGTTTGGGTGATGTTTTCAGGTTTAAGCTTGACATTGGAAAGTTGAAAAGTATGTCCGAACTACTCATCAACAATTCAATGTAGAGTTTGTTCAGTACCGAATCACTGTCAGGGACACAAAATGATCATTTATCCAACTTTCCACAGTCGTAACTTCACCATGACTAATACTGACTAAATTGCTCCACCACACTGAACCCCCTTCCCCCTCGGCATGCAAAATGCGTCGAGCCCCCGATGTCATACACATAGATCAGTGGCTGATCATAAGTAAAGAGGTTAAAATTGCCTCTTTATAAATAGAGCAAATTATACACATAAACTTTAATCTAATATGAACCCTAAACACTCAACTCTTCGGAATGACACATTGCGAATAGGACTTCGTCTAAATTATACGCAATAAATAATATACTTTTTGAGGGATATTAAAAAAATAGCTATTAGTATTTTTTTTTTTGTTACCGTGATAATTATATGAAGTTTCCACCATCGTTTAACGGTGACTACTCTCCAAAAAGAGAAATGATATTTGTACAACCATTTTCTAACAACTTTTTGACAACTTTATCTCTCATACTCATATTATCTCCTTATTCTCTCTCTTCTTTTTTCCCTTTCTATTATTTTTGACCAATCAAAAGAGAGAACACCAAAATTGTCATAGAAGTTGTACCAAAGAGTTGTACAAATATCACTACTCCTCCAGAAAAACCTGTGGGGCAGATAAGTTAGGTTCTCCCCTCCAAACCTCAAACCACATGCTTAAAGGGTTCGAGTCCCTTACCACTCGAATCAATCCATTGTTAGTTATTCAATTTATTATATGCAACATTAATAACAACTACGTCTATTTCCTAAATAATTACTTTTATCACTAATAATTTGAATATTGAATATAAAATAATTAATTAAGTGGTATTTTATGGATAAATACATTAACACCCAATAATTTTACTTAAATTTTATTGCAAAAATATGAGGTAAATTTTATTTAGAGAAATGATATTTGTACATACATTTTGTGACAACTTTCTCTCTCATACTCACATTATCCTTTTATTCTCCATCTTCCTTTTTCTCTCTCCATTGTTTTTAACCAATGAAAAGAGAGAGAAAAGAAGTTGTCACCAAAAGTTGTATCAAATGGTTGTTCAAATATCACTACTCTTTTATTTATAATTCATTCGGGAGCAACAATTTTTATAAAAAAAACGTATATAAATGTATTTATTATAATTACACTTGATCAAATATAACCGTTATAATGAGATAAAGAGGTCTTTAGCCAAACAATATCTTAAATTATATAATTACTCCTTCAACTAGAAATGCCAAAATTATTAGTTGGACACGTTCGTCATGATTCATAGTCTCATGATTCATAGTCTCATGATTCATAGTCCGAACCTCATAGTTGTGTGTTTGAGTTTTAGTGATGCATACCACTTCATTTATATACCAAAACAAAACATGTAAGAAAATTTTGATTTTCACTGATTATTTACCAACAGAACCCCAAATCATAGACACCAAGGGCCTTAATCATATCACATTGCTAGTGAGGTCTACCCTTGTTCATACTTCTAGAACATCAGGCACCCACTGTGTTGTGTTGTGTGAAATTTTTTCGCAGCCCACTAAGAAATTGTCTAAATCATTCACATGGTACACAACCATCAACCGCCAGCTGAGGACTACAAGAACCAGGCCTTAGCTGAAATTCGAGTCGTTGTTCAGGAGTTGCGACGCCCGAATGAAACTATGAAAGTGTAGGTAGTGAGATGTAAAAATATCGTGATGTAACACTCTGAACTCCAATTTGATAATTAAATAAAAAATAGTAATTCTCTTTTTTTAATAAAATTATTTAATGATCAATTTGATTTCAATTTAATATCCAAATTTTAAATATTTTTTTTTCAAAAATTGACTAGGGCGTGTCCCTCGAAGAGTTCCTTGCAAAACAGACTGACGTGATATCACATCAGTAAAAAAAACTGTGTAAGTTGACTTTGACAAGGGTTTAGCCCCTCACAACTTTTGATAGGGTTAAACCCCTCGCAAACTTCTGTTTCTCAGGGCCTTTGGTGCTTTTCTTAGGGGTTCCTCCCCCGACAAAACTTAGTTTTTATTGTAGTGAATTTGATCCACAAATTGCTCAACATTTTTAATTGCACGAGAGAACAACATATCATTTCGAGTTCTCTAAATTCCTCTGACCACCGCATACCCAACAACAGTTGGTCCTTTTTTACATACCAAACAACAGTTGATCCTTTTTTAGACCGATGATTAACTCCAAAAGAAGTGAAAATGAAAAACAGGTGAAATAAGAGTAAATAGACAATTACCCCCTGAAATTGTAAGTTTCGTCAATTACCCCCCTAAAATTAACAAAACTTCAATTACCCCCCTGAAATTGCACAACGTTAATCAATTCACCCCCTCTCTCAAATTCTTCTGTTAGTCAACATAACGTTTTGCAAACACCCCCTGAAGTTTTGCACTTATGTGCAAAATACCCCCCGAACTTAAAAATTTATATTTTTTTTTCCTTAACCTTAACTCAAAAGATATTAAAGACAAACTATTAACAATTAACTTAGAGTATACTCTATAGATGGACCTTAGAATTTTCAGTTTTATAAGATTTGTATACTTTCTGTTGAAGTGGGAATTGTTATTTTGTTTTTTATTTTAAAATAATTGAGTTATGAACAATTAATTTCAAAACAAAAAATTATTTTATTTGAAACTAAATAACATCAACAAATGAGTTCAAAGTTTGATATGATCAATTACTTTTTTGATAAGATATATTATTAAAAAGAATGGATAAAATATGCTAAAAAATCAATAAAAATAGTTCTTTTTTTTATTCTTCCTCTTTATGAATAAATTTTATTCAATTTTAGTGTCTTTTTACTTTTAAAGAGACTATTTAGTTTGAGGGACAAAAAACACACATATTTTGTAAAAAATGGTTTCAAAACAAGAACTTAAATTGAAATGTATGTGGGGACCAAATTTTAAAAAATTATTTTATAAGGATTAAAAATATATCTAACCCTAATATAAAACAAAGAATGATTGCAAAGAAGAGATTATTGAAATACATGCATATATAAGTGCATTTTGCAAGGATAAGAAAAAATATATATAAATTTTCAAGTTCGGGGGGCATTTTGCACATAAGTGCAAAACTTCATGGGGTATTTGCAAAACGTCATGTTGACTAACAGAAGAATTTGACGGAGGGGGTAAATTGATTAACGTTGTGCAATTTCAGGGGGTAATTGAAGTTTTGTTAATTTTAAGGGGTAATTGATGAAACTTACAATTTCAAGGGATAATTGGCTATTTATTCGGTTAGATAAAGTTCGGCGACATTGAAAGCCGCCACCCTAACCACCTAAAGAAACCATACTACACCTGAAGAGAACTCACAAGTGATAAAGAAGTGGTCCACGGTCTCTTAAAAATTACCACATAAAATACAATTCATCCTGATGCCTCTTGAATAACCTTGCGATAAAGGAGATTAGCATGAGTAAGAACCCTGACCAACAACACTTGCCAAGAAAACACAATTGTCATCACTACAAGAATTCAAGGGATTTGTATCTGTCAAATGCATGCCCACACAATGGCAAATTAGTGGCATACATTGGTCTGGCGAAAAAACGAGCCTCGCAAACGTTTGTTGCGGGATTAGGCTACCGCAAAACCCATGGATTACATACTGACGGACATGATTCGCAAAGGCAAACCTTTTTTTCTTTTCCATACCGACGGGCACAAGACTGCCACAAATTCCAATATGATGTTTTTTTTATTCCAGAATTAGTGGCGGACCAAGGCCGCGACAAAAAAACTAAACAAAAATTAAAAAAATATTATAACTACAACATTAATTTTTTTAACTATTTTTTCCAAGATTAAATTTATTTTATTATAATTACAAAATTAAATTTTTATTCCATGTCATAATCCAAATCTGGCCCCATTTATAGAAAGTTGCAGTACTCTTATTTGTGAATAAGTTTATCAAAACTGATTATTAAGTCACTTTCGGCACTCATTCATCATCAAAGAATATTTAAAATATTTTATGAAAAATTATGAACTTTGAACCCATAATTTATCAAGATTATACTAATATTGATATTGATTAATAGAAAAGGAAAATTACATTATACAAGTGAAAAAAAGTACAAATTATGCCTAATTAATAGCAAGTGTATAGATAGATTAATTTGAATCCCTCTTGGGACAAAATTTAACCAATCTCCAAAACATGGAGTATGCATTAGTGTACAAATTAACCTGATCATCCTCACCAAGGAGTTTGATTTTGAATTTGATTTTGCTTACCATGCAAACTCAAAGGGCCATCAATTCCAGATATATTGAACAAGTCTCTTTGAGAAAATGCACCAAGACTCAAAAAATCTCTTGTCATCTCATCATCATTGGCACCACCATTCTTTATAATGTTGCTTTTACCAAATTGGGAATATTGTTCCTCAAAGTTATTATTATCTCTTTGTGTATCAAACATTCCCCTCATGCTCATAGCAGCAGTAACAGCTTCAAACTGTGAATGTGAACTCTCACTACCATACATCACATCATGCAAAAGAGAAGAAGATTCTTCAAAGCAATCAGAAGTTATTGCAGCTTTATTCCCATAAGAAGCCAAACAATGAGAAAAACCAGTAGTTCCTATTTCTTCACGTGAAGGCATAACCATTTCTGAAGGCACGTGAGTTTGCATTAAGTGGGGTCTACAAGGTTCTGTTTTACTCACTGTCGTTACACCTATTTGGGATGCTTTTTGCAGCAAAGCAGTGGCAGACATGTGAGGAGAAGCAGTAGTTATATTGTTGGAGTTGAAAGAATTATTAGGAAACAAAGTTGTAGGGTTAGGGTTTTGAAAATGGTTCAAATGGGTTGGGAGTAACCATAATGGAATTTCTGGTCTTAAATTGAAGTCTTGTTCTTTTTTTAATGATAGTGGTTGAAAACCATGGCTTTGATGAAATTGGGAGTGAGAAGAGAATAGAGGGTTCACTGCTGAAATTGATGCACTCTCCTGTGATAAAACATCACAGAAGGCTCTGTGAGTGATAAAACTGTCCCTTCTGCAATCAAAAATATATTTAAAATTATTTGTTATATTAAATGTAATTTTGTCACAAGAGTAATTTAAATTTCAACTATATACATCATATTATTATTTAACTAATCTGAAATACATATTGAAAAAATATATGCATTATAGTTTGTTACCTGTAAAGTACATATCAAACACAATATATGAATATGCAATATATTTAAATTCGAGTTTTTTCAAACGATTCAATCTAAAATTGGATAATGAAAGATTACCTTATGGACCGTTTTGAATTGATTTGTATGTCACATTGCACTCACAAAATATTTTCTATGAACTAAAAATACTGTTTAAGCACACTTTTTACTTTTTTTTTTGTACTCTCTCTCTTATCTCTTTTTGGATTTTTTGACTCATTATTATTTAACGTACCATGATTTAGTTTGTTTGTATCTATAATGACCAAATTTAAATTAATAAGGTTCTTACCTTGAGAAAAGGGTTCCACAGTCACACTTATACTCTTTAGTGCCGCAAATTTTGGAATGAGCTTTCCAATCCGACTGAACTGCATAACGTTTAGAACATTTCTCACACTTCCACTTCTTCTCACCGTGCTTCCTGAAAAAGTGCTTCTTGATTCCAGTTAGGTCACCAAGTGCCCTTGAAGGGTCATGGTGAACACATGTTGGCTCTGGACAAACATATACTTTCTTTCTTATAATTTCATTGACGTTTCTTTTCTTTAGCTTCCATGGCAAATTATGTCCTCTCTTATGAAGCTGAAGATTTTGATCTCTTTGAAAACCTTTGTTACAAATCTCACAAATGAACCTGTTTGTTGCTAAGAGAGTTTGGGGACTCAAGGCTAGCACTTGTGCCTCAGGGTCTGAAACAAAACCAAATGAACAACATTTTTCAGCCACAAATATTCAATGGTAAAACAATATAAAATTAATATATAATAGGCTAATTCCCTATAAAAAAAAAATTAATAGGCTAATAATTTAGTGGACATGTTTTTTTTTCAATTTTTTTTACAAAGAAAAGTAGTACCCAAGGAGCACCTCATGTGGTGCTACCTAGGTGACTATCCATCATTGTGCTATGTTTTTGAAGTTAACAGTGTCGACATGCTAGTGTCATGTCTGATGACCGTGTTAGAGTTTGTGCTTCATATGTCATACCACAATATATCATCTAAATCCATGGTGCTTCATAACTCATATCTCTTGGTGATAGATTGCACCAATTAAACCATATCTTTTTTTGATAGGTAAGTGTTAGTAGTTAGTTTGTTAGGGAAGTGGAAAATGTTGAGTACCAAAAACCAAACCCTACACCTCCTATATATAACTCCTTCAGTATATACCAATTTATATTACTGGACTACTCCTTCATGAACAAGAAAATAATATTACAATTGGTGTGATTTTATTACCTGGGTGGCCAGGAAGATTTCTCTTCCTTTTGGGTTGTGGTTCTAGATTTGTTGAAGCTTTTCCATTCTTGGTTGCTGAAGAAGCACTTATTTCACTTGAAGCAGATGTCAAATTTGACATATTTTCATCCACCGACAAACCTTTCATCATCTCGCACTCTAATAATTTGAGTATGAGAAAGCAAACTATGATGTCTCTCCAATATATGTGAGAGAGATATATACACACTTTTGTGATAGATCAACTTCTTTTTTCACCAGGAAAGGCAAGAATTGTTTAGATCTTACGGCTCGCTAGAGGCTACTTGCACTAAGTATATCGGATTCTAGCGCAAGTGATTGATGCACATGTCCATGAGTACGGTAAATCTTGAGGTACTGAGTTCGATTTCTGAGTATAAAAAAGTAAAAATAAAAGAGGCTGCTTACTTACTTGAACTTGAAAAGGAAGAAAAAGCTGAGAAATTAAGGTGAATAGATCCCAAGATGGATTTCCTTCAAAGTTATATACACATCCAAATCTAGCTATAGCAACTAGCTAATATCAAGAATTTGGTAAACACGGTCAATTTCCTACTTGGTGTGGAAATTTCAGGATTTGTTTGTGAGTGTGTGAAGGGTAAGAGAGAAGAATATTGTGGATGAGAAATTAAAGGGTTGCTTTGAAAGCTGGTATGGCACGTACAAGACCAAAACACAAAGCCAAAATTGGCTTGTTATCATGAAGTGCACTTTCTGTCTTTTCCTCTTTTCTTTTTCTTTCTCTCTTGCTCAATAATTGCACTACATTATAGCATTATGATATGCATGTGTCTCACTTTAAAACGTTATTATAACTTTATCATATAATATAAATCATTATTGTTTTTTTAGAGGATATAATAAATCAATATTGTTAAATAGTAAATATCTAGCATATTGATTGATTATTGAAGCAAACATTCTCCTCCATAAAAAGTAGAGATAAAGTTATAATATTATGGTATGGTCCATGAGAGATGATGAGGGGCTGATTACTCTTAACTTTTAACATATCTTGGGTAAAAGCCATAAAAACTAAAAAGCAAAACTGCTTTTTCCCTCCTCTCTGTACGCACACAGACACTGCCATGAATAGTTTGTTATCATAGATTCGAATCAGCAAATAGCTGACAAATTAAGCTCATAGGCAGAATATATATATACACACACACCCCTTAGAAGGAGAAAACTCAATGCATAATATTTAACTTTTAACTCATGACAACTAGCTAAAAATGGGAAACAGATTTAACACAGTTAAGTTACTGTATGTACAGTAATTGATCTAGTGCGTCCGATTGAAAATGAACGACCGAGATCTCACATTGTGTCAAACTATCAAGATTTGGATTGGGTATTATTTGTTGGATATTAAATTCGATTTGGTAGACTAATCAAGTGTTAGACCCAATTAGCTAATAATTGGTGTAGTCCAAAAGAAATTTTAGAAAAGTGTAGAACTAGATTGGTAGTATAGAGAAATAGTTTTAACGAGTGAGTGTTTGGATTGGAGTTTGCATCATGTTTCTCACTTCTCAATGCACTTTTGATGTGATTTTTACAAAACTGGAAATGCTAACTTTTGTGTAAACGTGGGTTTGGTGGTTTTCCACCGCTATTCCAAACACATCATTCATGTAATTAGTTGAGAGAACAATGTAAAACTCTCTTAAAGTATGTAGAATCTTATCTATGATGCGTCTTGAACCCTCCATTCGGCCTATACAAATGGGAGAGCTTGTCATTTTTATAGCAAGCTAGTAAAAGCAAGTGGAAGCAAGCAAGAAACTAAGTCTTCTCTCAAATATTATCTCCTCCTCTATTCCTCAAAATCTCACTATAACCGTCTTATTTTCCACCAAAGTGGCATTTAGAACTTTGGCTCTGAGAATAAACTATTCCATAGTCGGGGCGACGGGTAATGAAGCGGCATCCTTCCAAGTTCCACTTCTCAAGGGAGTACATGATAATTGGTGTATCAAAATGGAGGCTCTTCTTAGAGCACATGATGTTTGGGAGGTTCTTGAAAAAGGTTATAAGGAATCACAAGATGAGGATTCCTTAACTCAATCAAAGATAGACATTTTGAAGGATTCATGAAAGAGAGACAAACAAAATCCTCTTCCTTATCTACCAAACATTGAATGAAGACGAGTTCGAGTAAATTTCAAATGCAATGTCTCCTAAAGGAGGCATGGTAGAAACCTTCAAACCTCTTGTAAAGGAGAAGACAAAGTAAAGAATGTGTGTCTCTAAACTCTTAGAAATGAGCTTGAATCATTGCATATGAAAGAGTCTATACATATGACAAAATTATTCCAACCACGATTCAGACTATGGATCTTCTACAAGATTCATCATTAACTGAATCGATGTAAACCACTTGAGTCCAATCACTTGATTGATACTAAATGAATTCGACAAATAAATTTTCAATAGATGGACTAAATTCACACGAGAAAAAAACAAAGGAAGTTAATCCCCAAATGGCTATTGATCTTACTTAACACTAACAATGTTAAGTTAATGTTATTGAAGAAATGAAAAGCAATTTTTTTTTACGACAATTTACAGTTACACAATTACACTTCTTGTTATTCACATTTTTCACATAAAGTCAACACTAACATAAACAAATCACAAGAATGAAATTAACATAAAAAATGGGATTTAAGAATCATATCATTAATAAGAAATCAAAGGTGTTGTAATCTCTCCCTCTTTAACAAGTTGGCCCTAGTTTTTTCTCTCTAGGTTTTCTCTTACCATTTTTTCATTGAGGGGTGGTTTTGGGTCAATTCTTGACCTGAAATCACCCCTCTTCATCGTTTTCTCTTTATTTCAATCTAAATAAGTGATTCTCACATAGATCTAGGTTTTTTTCTTTGTGATTTCATCATCTAAGTGTGGTGATTTGTTGTTCGTCGTCTTGTGCGGCGTTGTTTGATTTCCCGTCTGCGTGCGGTGTTCATTTGATTCATATTGAAAGATCGATTATTCAATCAAAGATTTGGGAGTCAGCGTTGCAGATCCGGAGGCAATGAATATTCCGGTCACTTTAATTTTATCATATATTTTTGTAGGCATTATGCTGTTATATGCTATTAACTTGGATAATGTGAGTTTGTTCGCAGATTCATCATTTACGTTTTTAGCGGTGTTGAATGATGTAATCTCTCGATTTGAATGAATGAATATCATTTTGTTTTTGTAAAAAAAAAAAAAAAGAATCATATCATTAATGACCATAACAATTGTTATTAGGAAAATAATATTTTTGTTACATGGCGCTTTTCATTAAGCATCGATGCCCCACTTTAGTTTCATATTTTTTGCAAAATGAAAATAGAGATTTGGCATTATAATAAACCAGTTGATATGACATCACAATGAACCAATTGATTTTAAAATTTTAGCTGTTGTAGTAACAATGAAAAATTATTAACACAAAAATATTCATATATTTCACTCTCAATTTAACAACAAAATTTCTATCCAAAAAAAATTACAAAATCCGGTCACTATTATAAATAAAAAACAATTTTTCAGATTCATTGAATAACTTATGTATCTGGTACATCAATTATTCAATAAACTTAAAAAATATTTTTACCATATAATAATGAGGTGTACATCACATTCATTTCCTCCAGTTTTTACCATATAATATTAGCTTTTTTTTTTTTGGTTACAATATAATATTAGCTTTGAATTCCCTTTAAAAACAAAAGCTTTGAATTCATCGAATCAAAAAATAATAATGATAGTTCCAAGGATAATCAAAATAAAAACAAATAGTTTTTCATTAACCATTGCAAATGATGTTTTTTTACTCAAACCTCTTTTTTTTTTAACTTCAAAGATAGATCGACTACTTCATCACTTTCTTCTAATGACGTGATTTTGTTCAAATAAAAAGCATGAACCAATGTTGAAAATACTTCATGCTTCTTAAACTATATAATATTTTTGAATTGCATCAATGTCAAGTCCTTTCATCTTCACCGTTGATTCTATATATCCCTTTAGCGTATGAAGCTCGCTAAGCCTGTCATACACTTGAATTTTTTTATTAAAAGAAACCTCACTTATATCATCCAATCAATATCCATCAATATATATATATATATATAACCGGTAATGCTATACATAACTAAATATTTCATCCAGAGGGATTCACGAAACTTTGGCACCGTTGGATTAGGTTTTTTTTATAACAATACATGGGTTGATGGGAAATGGAAGAGGTGGCCCACATGCTTGCTTTACATTGTCCTGAAAATGTCGGGAAGTTTATCTTAGGGAACTTTAGCATTTTCCTTAACACACACACACACACATAAACACAATGGCATGCCTTGTAACTTCAGCACGTCACTTGGCTTGCCCGAAAATATTTGAAAGTTCTCTATATCTATATCGTTCATTGAAAAGATTGGAAGGTTCCGAAGGCTAAAGACCTTGGAGTGTTCTCTGTGAAGCCACCCAACGTGCTTCCCTCTCTTCTTTTCTATCGTCTTTATTTGTAGTGAAGGTAGTCTATGATGAGAAAGCATGAAATCGTAATTAGATCAACAGTGAAAAAAATATGGCAGTTTAGCGCATGAGGCTCCCACAAAGTGAAATTTGATGAAACATTCTTTTTTATGCAAGCAGAAAAGTGGTTGCGCCGAACTTATGAGAAAATAAAATGAACCTACTTTGTTTTCCAAAAGATTATCCCATGCTTTGCCACTTAGAACATATCAAATTCTGAATTTTAGTAAATCAAGAGGGGTATAGACCACTTAACTATACAACCAAATTATGCCGGCCCAACCCCATCCCATTTTTCTCTATTACATCACAAACTATGGTTACCACAAAATAAAGATAATAGTTTTTAGCATTACAATCTTGAAACTAATATAGCATATATCTTATTGAGTACTAGCATGCAATGAGCACTGACGTTCTTGTTTGTCTGCTATTCTCAATAAAAACATGAGGTTCAAGCTTAGTGACTTATTGGATCATTATACTGACTTATTGGAATAAACCGTCCATCATTTCATCAGGGTTATGTATCAAAGATCTCACACTAAACTAGTTATGCAACATTTTTAAAGCGATACACGCTTAGGATTTTTCCTATTTAGCGATGATAATTAGTTAATTAAGGAATGTAAATTAATTTACCAAAAATAATTGTATCTTCCATTCTCTAGAAAAATACCACTGTCCTTAGTGCCATTTAACTTCCTAGCACAAACAGTGGAGATATTTGCACAACACCAGTAGCAAATATTTACTTGATATATTAAGTACATGTCTTGAAATACTCCTGAAAATCCATTAGCCTTCTCAAACCAATAAACCGATAAACTTGAAGACGGATGAATTTGCAAGAGTATTTCCAGTTATGTCATTATTAGCATTGATTATGATAGATGTTTCATTGACGAATTACTCCATCCTTTTAGTAGTTCTCTGTCAAAACCAAAAATCAATGTTGACACTTAATAATCATTTAATTTGCCCAATCTTTGATGTTGACATCAATTTAAAGTTCACATGAAATGGGATTATACTCGACTCATGGCAAACAAAAATTTAGATGTGAATCATGACCACCAATAAAATCCTAATTGTTTTAAGAATCTATGTTTATAGTTACTTACTTGCAATTAAATAACAATGAAAAAAGTTGGTTGAAAATTAAAAAAGATTAAGAAGACATTTTGGAGAAACAATTGTCGTCCCTCAATGGCTCAAATTTAAATTAACATAAATAAATCACAAGAATAAAATTAACATAAATGGGAATTAAGAATCATATCATAAATTATCATAAAAATGGTTATTAGGAAAAGAATGTTTTGATTATATGACTTTACATTACGCATCGATGCCCCTCTTTAGTCACACTTAGGATATTTGCTATTTGATATTGTCACAATGACACCTAAATGTATATGGTAGCATAAGGAAAAGAGTTTAAGCAAATTAACAAGAAAATAACTTGAAGATCAAGTAAATATTAACCTACCATAATTTAATATGGAACAACCAAGACAATGAACAATGCAAGATCAAACTTGAAGATCAACGAAATAAATAAGTAACCAAACTACCAAAATGAAAAACAAAACAAAATAAGTATATGATTTGAGTGTTCAAACTTCAAATATTAACATATTTTTTGCCACAAACTAATTTTAGCACTTACCACGATACAAATGATGATTGACACAGTATAAATATGTTCCACAATCAAACTTTTCGCATTGTTTATTGCTTTGATATGGAAATTTGATTTTGAAACCATCATGGTTTTGATCATTGCAATATTGAATGATGGTAAGATAACACTTTCATGTTATTTTAAAATTTTCCGACAAGTAATATATTTAAGTTAAAGTAATAACACTACCATTTACATGTAGGTACCATTACGACAATATCAAAAGATAGAATTAAACCATCTAATCTTCACTAATTGATAATTGGAAAATGAAGGAGATGTTTGCTATCAGTATTATGCCTAGCAATTACATGACACTAAAAACAATGTTATTTTTATGGGTGATGAACGATACCGACTTTGCTCAGTAATCAATTTATAATATTTTTTTTCAATATCATCACAAACTAGGAGAAAGCCTAAGCATTATTACCTTTAAATATGTTGAAGGACAAGTTTAGAATGAGGTCTTTGAGACATAATATCTAAAAAGACAAACAAATGACAGATTCTTTATACAAACTATGAAGTTGGTGGAAAGATAAAGTAAAATTGACAAAAACGGCGCACTTGCAATTGCAAAACATGAAGAATAAAGAGGATCGTCAACAATGAATGACATGTTGAATGGTGAACCAGTTACACCTCACTTATTGAATGAACTACCTGACACAACATTATGTTCACTTTTATCATCATGAATGCAACATTGTGATCCACCACAAAGGAGATATCCTTAGAAAAAGGCATTCCTCCACCATGATAGCAATCAGGAAAAGAATCATGGTGAAATGAAATGAAATTTAGCGAAGATCTCATCCCACCACCCTATAGAAAGCCACATGATTTGAAGAAAGGTTTGAAAAGTTTATGTTTTGGCAGATGTTATCAAACACATGTCTCCTAATTTTCTTAATATCAAGAGACATATGTTTGATAACACCTGCCAAAACATAAACTTTCCAAACCTTTCTTCAAATCACGTGGCTTTCTCTAAGGTGGTGCGCCAAGATCTTGGCAAAAATTTATTTCATTCCACCATTTTTTTTTCCCGACGGCCACCATGGTGGATGAATGCCTCTTTTTATAAGATATCTCCTTTGTGGAGGATATCAATGTTGCATTTATGATGAAAAGTTTTAACCTAATGTTGTCTTGGGTAATTAATTCAATGAGTAAAGTGTTACTGGTTTCACCATTCAACATGTCATTCATTGTTGAAATTACTCTTTATTCTTCATATTTTATAATTGCAACTGGACCATTTTGTCGAATTTCACTTTGTCTTTCCAACAACCTCATAGATTGTTTGAAGAATCAATCATTGGTTTTCCCTAGTCATATAATGTGTCTCAAAAACCTTACACCAAACTTGTTTTACAACATAATTAAAACTAACAGTGCTTATAAATTCTCCTAGCTAGTGATGATAATGGAAAAAAGGGTTAATAGGTCTTTACCCCCTGTAATATAGGTCATTTCTAGTTTTCCCCCTGTAATTTTTTTTTTGATTTACCCCCTGTAAAATGTTTTTGTTTTGATTTACCCCCCTAATAGGCCAAACAAAAACGAAAATTTCTTGAAAAATAAAATAAAATTGGTTTTTGTTTGGCCTATTAGGGGGTAAATCAAAACGAATTTTTTTACAGGGGGGGTAAATCAAAAAAAAATTTACAGGGGGGAAAACCGGAAATGACCTATATTACAGGGGGGTAAAAACCTATTAACCCTGGAAAAAATATAAATTGATTTACCAAAAAAAGTTTGTATCATTCATTGCCTATAAAAGTACCAGTTTCATCAGTGTGACGTAACTTCCTAGCGCAACAAAAGCAGCAAATGTATTCTCTAGTTTTCCTCCATCTTCATCTCATACGGTAGCTTAAAAAACTTCCTTTCATTCACATATTTCACATAAGTCAATATAACAATGATAAACATATAAATGAATCAAGCCTATCAAAATTTCATAATGAAAAGATGAATAACATATACCTTTATTTGTTGGAAATGTGAAATGCCCTCTCGATAAGCACATACACAAACACAACATTAACACTACATGTTGAGACTTGTAAAGCAAGATCACAAACTTGCAATTAAATAACAATGAAAAGGTTAATGGAAAATTTAAAAAAAATACTAAAAAGACATTTTGGAGAAACAATTTTAATTTTCCCCTCCTAATTTTGGGTATTTTGCATGATAGTTTAGCGCAGACAAACTATGAGATTAAGGTATCAGTCTATCAATGGCTCAAATGAAAATTAACAAAAATAAATCATAAGGATGAACTTGCAATACTCTACCAAGTCTAAATCGGCACAAAATTTGCATTAAAAATATAAAGAATCATGTCATAAATCACCTTAACAATGGTTATATGGATGTCAATTGGTATATGTGGGTATGGATAGTAGATACATAGGTTTGTTTCGTAGAATAAATATGATATCTATTAAACTAGACGCCTCGTAATCGTGAAGGATTTTATCCGCCAATTACGGATTTTGCTACCATCCCAGGTTTTTTCTATGAATTTATATTAAGAGAATGTAAAATAATTATGTGTATACCTGATATTCACTTTATGGCATAGTCGGTGCTCCACTATAGATGATTTAAGAGACGTGTGCAATTGATGTATCATCAAATTGCAATTTAAGGCTGGTTGGATACCATCAAAACTTCTTGTTATTTTACTTTTGAATGTTCCATTGTGTATGAAAGTCCATTGTGGATGTTGTTTATGCGTCAAATTCATCGTCTCATATGAACAACTTACATTACATTATCTTCTACAAAAAGAAAAACATAATTAACATAATAGAAACGACCAAACACAAAAATAACAGTATAAGAAAAGACACATGATACCCACACTCCACTTAATGCATCTCAAGAATTAGCATTTGATATTTCCAATGGTGGTACATCCTCATACGTACTCTACATCAACACAAAGGAAGCTTGTCTTGCCTGGATGTCACACCCAAAGATCAAATTCTACTTGTTGATATTATCAAAGATGTAGAAAATTAGAAAAGAAGAAATGAATAGGACGAGTTCTCGAGAAGATACATAAAATTGTGGTGATTACCCAAATTTTGACCATTTTTATAGTTTTCATTTTACGAATTCCACGTAATTGTATCTTATCACACGTTGCCACATCATCAAAAATTTGTCACATAATTTTTTTTTAAATCCATTAAGGACTTTTCATTTTATAAATACCACGTAATCATATCCTATCACACGTTGCCACATCATAAAAAATTTGTCAAATCAATTCTTTTAAATCCATTATGAACTTTTCATTTTATGAATTCCACGTAATCATATCCTATCACACATTGCCACATCATCAAAAATTTGTCACGTCAATATTTTTTTTAAAAAAATTCATAAGAACTAAAAGTTACGGTTTCGGAAATTGCAAAGAAAAAAACAAACTTAAAAACTATAGGAGTATGAATTTTCTATATTTTCATATACCAAAAGTATATTTTTTTGTTTTTTTAATATTAATAAAGAATAGGAAAAATTACTCTTGTGGTCTCTTAACATAATTTCATGTAACGATATAGTCCTTTAACTTTCTCCATGTCATCTTACTTCTTTTTGTCCATTTGCATATGAATTTTTAAGCTTTAAATATATGATTTTATTTTTTTAGTGAAGGCCCAACTTTTAAATTTATGGGCCATCACCCGTATTTGTATACGAATTCTAGATTTGAAAAATTCATATGCAACCATACCAAGAGGACCAAAATGGCATGACAAAACAAGGATAAAGGATCAAATCATTAGGGGTGTACGTGGGTCGATTTGGGTTGGGTTTGGCCAAACCCAAGACCTGAACCATATAGGGTGCTCCTGTTTGGGTTAGGTAAAATGTCCACCCGTTATATTAATGGGTGGGTTTGAGCAAACCCACTAATTTTCGGTTTGGTTTGGGTTGGGTAGTGGGTTATCCAATTTTTTTTTTGTTAAAATGAAATGACTAAATGACGAGTCCTTGTATTTTTTTCATAAAAATTGTCTACTTTTTATTTTCTTAAAATAATTATGTAACCTATTTTCACTATATTTTAGCATCATAAAATAATAAATTTTAATATTAAATAAAAAATTTAATCATAGAATACTTGAAACAAATTAAAGTTGGATGACATAAAATTGTTTTAGCATCAAAGTAACTATATATTGCAACATCATAATGTGTAACTCTAACATTTTTTTATTTTCAATATAGAGGATGTATTGTGTCAATTTTAGAAATTAGACTAAATTTATGATCAAAACCTTTGTTATTCTTTTTCCTCCCTATGAAAATGAAATTAAAATTTGAAAATTATTGGGTAAGTGGGTTTATTGGGTATGGGTCCGGTTTTACCCAAAATCCATTATGTTTTTATGGGTTTTTCGTTTTTTAAAACCATATTCACCCAATCACCCAACCCAACCCACTTTTTTGGGTTTTCTTGGGTGGGTTTGACGGGTTTTTTGGGTTTACCCAACCAATGTACACCCATACAAATCATTGTCTGGAATTAAGTCAAGGAAAAATAAACAAAATTTGCCTAAAATATATTTAAAGTTTAAATCTTTGTTTAAGTATATTGCATGAAAATTCTTTAGCATTTGTTTTTCAAAAAAATATTTTGGCGTGGATAGTAAAAAAATATAATCATAAAACTTTCCCACCCCTTTTACCTTTCAATGGTTTAGAGAGGAGGAAGAGGAGGAGGAGGAGGAGGAGAAGAAGAAGAAGAAGAAGAGGAAGAGGAAAATAAGACATGACATCTCTCAATCTTAAAGAAGACTAATCAAGCGCTAGGCCCAATTAGCTAATAAATAGTGTAATCTAAATAAAGTTTTAGATAAGTGTTGTAGATATGAAAATAATATTAAATTAATTAGTTGAGAGTGTGTAGAGCTCTTTCTTAAAATAATCGAAAATTATTATATGTCTTAAAAAAATCGAAAATTATTTTTCTACCCTTAAAATAATCGAAAATTATTTTTCTACCATACTTTTTAAAAAATAAATCAAATATGCCTTACTTTTTCAAATTCTCTGCCATCCCACAACCTCCCTTTGTGGGATTTTTTATTTTTTTGGACTTATTATATCCCACAACCCTCCTTTGTAGGATACTTTTTATTTTAATTTTTTTAAATGTCCCACAAGTCAATTTTTTTTATAAAAAAATGTTCAAATATTATTTTTCATCTACTATAAATACTTACCTTCATTTTTCAACCTCTCACACCATTTAACATTTAAATTAAGAGTTAATTTTAATAATTTGTTTTATTATTCATATTATTATTTTGATAACGTTATTTTATGTTGTAATAAAACATTAAATATAATAATAATATTATTATTATTAAAATACAAACAACATACAATAAAATTAAATAAATTACAACTAGATTACTACTGATGGTCAATATTAGGGCAATTTTTACGGAAATGACCGGACATCCTACACACGCCGCAACTTTTTGTATATTCCTCATCGTTCAACCCAGTTCTAATGTGAGTAACTAGTGAACGACCTTTCTTTGCTCTTCACATGGTCGAATCAGGAATCACATTTAGGCCTACATAAATGGGCCAATACTGCTGGTGATGAACCATTTAAACCTACTATCCAAATTCATTCTAGCTGATGAGTTTGATTTTGTGAATACTCCTGGTTTAGACGCCGAGTACGGTCAACCGTCTTTGAGTCATTTGTCGTTGAACTCAAATGATAATCATTTTCTGGATGTTGGATGGCCTTCAAGGAAACACGATGTCTCATTGACGCTTGGTCAAAGTAGTCTTTTTTTTATCTTCTCATCAATTATAACAATTGTAGTTTTTTTTTTAATCTATGATGTAATTTATATTTTAACATTTTTT
>Ga0228710_1000864_pt1 | contig 42470 bp, 28 predicted proteins | sample MedpolnodulmetaG_FD_177995 | JGI IMG/M metagenome (GOLD analysis project Ga0228710, IMG submission 177995) | Root nodule microbial communities from Medicago polymorpha collected in Santa Monica, California, United States - pink nodules | ecosystem: Host-associated > Plants > Roots > Nodule... | reverse complement strand
AAAAGATGGGAGATATGAGAATTCTTTGTTAATATGGAATGTGAATAATTTGAAGATCCTTACTTTGATCATTTTGTTTCTCCGTCGATAGACATGTAACTTGCATAATGTTATACTAAGAATGTTTGGGATCATTTGAAACACTTGTATGTTTAGTCTTATTTGGCAAAACATTATCATTTGGTGATTGATATTCATGCTTTTGAAAAGAAGAATAATATGATGTTACTTTTGGTTCAGTTTATGATTGTTACTTTTTTGGTTGTTGAATCAGTTGTTAATGAGTTAGCAGAAAAAATTAGACTCAAATTTCACTCTCATTCGCATTAAAAAAAAAAAAAAAGAAGGAATCACCCGCCTCCATCTGTCTTTTGATGCTCCTTTTAACAAAGGAAAACCTCAAGGGAGAGTTGATGTTGGTACTTATCAATATGCCTTTTTGCAAGGAAAAGAGACATTGGAAAGCACAATGCTAAAAATTGTTGAAGTTGCGAACCAAATTTTCCAAGGCTCTATTATTCAATGTTCTTGCTAGTGAGGTGCCTCTTTTTGTTTGATGAAACATATTTTGACGATTTTCATTTTTTTATTTTATTTTCTTCTTTTTCTTACTATACATAGCCCTTAAATACAATTCAGTTGATAGGTGTATGTAGTCTGTAGAAACATTTGGCATGTTAAGACGCAAGTTTGAATTCACGTTTTTCCACATTTAAAATGTTGTGATTCTTGTCATTAAGCTATTTTAAAAAATAAAAACCATGTTTTAATTCCCCTCTTCCCGGATTTTACAAATAAACAAGTAAAAAGATTTAATATCATTAGCATTTTCTGCATCCAACTTGTTTTACCTTTTTCTTTGAACAAAATTAAGTGTAAAATCATATAACTAATAGAAATTTCAATATCATGCAACAACAAAAAAACCTAAGTTTTTGCCCTTGTCTTTTTGTCATTTTCAATTTGTTCTTTAAGGTTCTTGAAGGGTAAGGTAAAATCATAAATTGATAGTTGGACGACATTTCTCTCTGCCCTTTCTTTTTATTTACAAAATACAATTTTTTTCTCTTTTTCAACCAAAACTTGCAAGATTGCAATTTTGTTCTGGTTAAGCATATACTCACGAGTCAAATTTCGTTCCCTAACTTTGTAAGCATGTTAGAATATTGTAAGAACTTTCACCATAAAATTTTCGAGTTTTCAAGTGAGAGACAAATTAATTATGAATTGTCTAACAATTTCATAATTATGGGAAATGACAATTAATAATCAATTCGTCCCTCTTTTACAAACTCCAATTTTCTCTTGTGGAGATTCTTATGATGTTATAAACATTATAGCAAAATAAAGAAATAAAATTTGATCGGAAAATATATGTTTATTCGGAACAAAAATGCAATTTTGCACGTTTAGGTCAAAAAATAAAAATAAGTTAAGAATTCTTTAGAATGCTATGTAACTTTGCAACATCTTCTCTATAAAAAATCAGCTAAAACTTCGATTTCTATGTTGAGATTTTCGTTATTTTTTGTTTTGTTGAAATTTTGGCGCTTTAAAAATTCATAATTAGTTCGTCCATTGTCCGAAAACTCCAATTGCATATAGAAAGTCATATTTTAACATCCTAAACATACCTACAAAAAATCATGAAAAGATTCAACCTATAGATCTTTTTTCTAGATTTTATGTCTTCAAGGAAAATTATGAAGGCAAAGAAAGGAAGAATCTCAAATTATAAATGTAGAATCTGTGTTTTTTTTTTACATGACCATTTTTCTGACTTTGTGTATATTACATGATCAATTTGAACAATGAAAAGTTTTATATAATTTTTAATTTTTTTTTACTATTTGATTAGATAATAAACATAAATAAAATAGTTTAAATGAATGTTAACATTAGAGTAAAAAAAATACTACATCAAAATTCAGTGAAGTATCTTGAAAAAAATTCATACACATTACAATAGTATAATTACCAAAGTGACTCCCATAAGCATCATGAGCACTCAATGTAATTATTCAACTCTTCGAAACCACATTATCGTCCTTGCCATGTGATTCTGAATCCGCCAAAGAATTATTCTCTATGTTAGAGACCAAGTCCATCACAGTATTTACCTTTGCAGCATTTTTGTAATCTATCTCAGATCCATCCACATCAAATATTTTGAAATAAAAAATATTATTTCCCTCGTAACAGAATTCCATGGTATGTTGATCAGTAAGACCATAAGCTGACCCCACTTCAAATCCATATGGAAAGACAACACCATGATCCATAATCATTATTTTCCATGTCCAAAGTAGATATTTAGGATCTGCTGCGTAAAATGGTTCTCGTTCTTCCAACTCATATTTCCAATGATGGTAAAATAAATCGTCAATCAATATTGAATCCTAAAATACATTAAAACAATACAACTTGAGACAATGTAATTTATATATCTTGAAGAATTTAATTTGTAAATACTCACAATGTAAAATAATTTTGCACACACACACACATCAATCTAATCAAATTTCACTATTTAACTATATCATAATATTACTTACGTCTCTAAATATAAAACTTTCTATATCATAATACTACATATGCCCCTAAATATAAAACATTCTTGACATGACTTCTTAAAAAAAATATAACTTTCTGGACATTTTTCTTTTCACTTGTCATAAGACCCTTTAAATTTTAGACTACATTAGTTATTTCTTTACCAACATATCCCTACTTTTGTTTTAATTTTTTCTCTCTAATAAAAATATTAAATGATTCTCTCTTTTTAAGGATACAATTTTAAAAAAAAATCAATTTTCAATAAGTTTAATGTCAAAACCAATTTTTTAATTGTTGTGATTTACTCAATGAGACATTTAATTAAGGACGAAGATCGTGTTATTTACTAAAACATACATAACTATTTAAATGGTGAGATTTGATGAGACATTTATTTAAATCTATTTTACACGGTTAATTATATTATACATAAATTAAATTCAACCACAATATGTACGCAACAAAAAAAACTATTGTAAATATGTTCACCTTGTATGGATGAAGCTTTGTTTTGAACTTCCTGGACTTGAGAATAGGAGATAAGGGCTTTGGTGTTGACATTCTCCTAATAGTATTATGCAAATATTATTGTCAGATTGATAATCTTTCCAATAAAAAATTTATTGTTATTTAGTTCATTTTGTTTATTTTCAAATAAAGAAACTAAAATATCGCTGATGTGATAAAATTCAAATTGTGTACTATGTTGAGCCAAAACAAAAACATCAAAGGAAGACAATTCAAGAACAAAAGATGCCTCTTTATCTCTATACATTTGCATATCTTTTTTTTCTTGATAAAACTAATCAATATATTAACAAAAGGTGTGTCAAGAAGAAGGTTACAACATAGCTATTATGAGTAAAACGTATTCAACCAACAAAATTGACCAAAAAGATTTAACACCACAACCATCAACCAACAATAGAGAAAACAAACAAATATACCAAAATGTTCATCAAAACTCCCCAAAACAACTAGCATATCAACAAATACAATGAACAACAATTTATAATCTAAATCAAATTGTTTTATATGTTCTAAACAACATTTCATATCCATCATTAACTATCCATTTTTCGCCCTTCTATAACTGCTTAACAATTTTTATATTTACTTATTACATTGCACCTATAGTTTATAAAGAAACGAGCATGCCCACTCATTAGAAATAGAAATACAATATATGTTGGGATTCTATACCTAATAAACGTAACCATTACTAACAACGCATACAAATAATCACTTTAATCAGAAACTTCATAAGTATCTTCACAAGTATCTTACATCATAGTCATAACAAAATATACACAACCAAGACATATATGTTAGTGACAAATTCATACAAACTTTGAAAAACTCCAACATTGACATTATCATAAAAAAGTGAGAAGATGAAAATAACTTATAGTTATAAATGAGTATATAATTAACAATATCAATGAGTAATAACACAATAAAAATACATATATGTAATAAGGTGGAAAATGTTGATATACATGTAGATAAAAATACATATATGTTAGAGTGTGCTTATTTCAAATTTACTAAATTTATTCCTATGAATAACATTCATTGGAATATAAAGATATGAATTTTATTCAAAGGTATTTAGAAAAAGATGTTTGATTAACATTATAATATTCACAGAAACCTTAAAAATAGGGAGATTAATAGGTGGTTCCACATGAATTTATTCTCATCACCATGATAATTTTATTTCCACCATTTTTTGTTGGGAAATTTTTTCTATTCCCAAAAACATTTTATACTCAGGAATAAAATTTAGTAAACTTCTACCAAACATGAACATGTACATTTCTATCATTTTATTTTCAAAAATCTACGAATATAGCTTGAAACAAACGCACCCTTATAGATGAAGATCTTATTTGCACCAGCCTCAAATTCAGGTGGATATTTGTAGCATATGATTTAGACAAGTTTATGAATATTTGCAAAGCTAATTGCGAGAATCCTTGACTCTATATTACAATATATGAAACTTAAACATATAAAATAATTTTAAAAAAACCATCTTAGTGCTAAATCAATATATTGATAAAATTCAATATTCAACTTTAGATCCATAAATTCAAATAGAAATTCATTTTTAACAAAATTTAAGAGTTTTATTAAAATATAATGAGATTTAACAACAAATATTTTAGTAATTTATGTAATAGGTTTCCAAATGATCGAACGAATACCATATTATTCACCCTCTCTTTGTTAACACAAGTAGGAACAAATACATGATGATTTTATCTTTGTATGCCCATTAAAACACGCATATCAGATCTATTGTGAATATCATCAACAAATATCTGCAGATCTAGATCTGTTTTTTTTTTTACATATACCCGTATATATAAGAACATGAAAAATCATAAGCAAATCTAAGAACATTTATTTCACAATACCAAAGGGCAAAACCCTAAATATAACATAAGCATTCGAAGAAAAAAATCGCACAGAAAAATGTAAAAGAACACATAGGGACGATTGAGAGGATGAAAATAAAGAAACATACCCAAGAATACTCACGAAGTAGATGTTAAAAATTTAGTTGAAACACTTGACACAAAACAAGCATCAGTCTCGTAGGACGAACATTGTGTGAGTAGTAATATAAGCAATCTTAATACCTTTTTGTTGGTGATAGCTAATAGTACCTAGCCAACATAAAACGACGCAGTTTATATAATTCGGCAAAAATCGAAAAAAAGTGGATAATATAATTTTTTAATAATTTAAATAGGCCGTGACCATATTTTTCTTTCAACTGTAAGATACATATATTCAATATACGTTTATTTATCTAATTAATTCAAGAGATAAAAAATTAAAGTTATTTACCCATAATTTTTTTACTAGAGATATGCCGCTATCAATGATAGATAACTCTAAAGACCAAGATGAGACTAAGAGAAAAAGAATATTGTCGTATTTGTATAACTTTTTGTGAAGACCATTAGGACAACCTGATCTTTCTCTCTTTTATTAGTCAAGAACAATAAAGGAAAATGTAGAAAGAGAGAGAGAACAAAAACAAAATAGGAGTAATAGAAAGTTGTTCAAAAATTGTCATAAAATAGTTGTATATATACCATTCATCTTTTTTATAAGACCTTCAAAAGAGCATTATTTAATTTTTACTATTATACTATAATTCTCTTTCGAAGGATAAATTTGTAAGAGCAACAACAATTATCAAAGATATGTAACATCTATTAGATCATTTTATTTTTGTTGACTAGAAATTCACCTATAAATCAAGTATTTGGGGTTGGAAGTTAAACTTATTAGACATTATATAACTTTTTTATCAAAGGGTGAAAGGTTTTGGGTGTGAATTTATTTTGTCTTTGGACAAAACTAGTTAATTTTATGTTAAACTTCAAAAACGATAAATAAAAACAACAAAATTGAAGTGATCAATCCTGGCGGGCCCCATTTCATGTTGGTCCAGTGATAGAAAATCAACAACATGCGTTGCTTTTAATCTTTCAATGTAAATCACAATGCTCCTTGCTTGATTGAACATCTCTGGATATAATTGTTAATGTTTCTGCAATATTTGCAGATTCATGATGCATACAGACTCAGTTTTGTTGACGATAACCAAACACGCCTACCAAGTTGGTGAAAAAAAGGTACAAGATTGATATTTTATCTTCATTATGGTAAGTCAACTGCTTAGCACTCATAGTTTGATGCTGGCATCTGCAAAGGAAAAATTGGATACTAACATAACCTTGCAAATCACAAGGAAGAATTGGGTTGGCTAGAAACTTGTATTCACTTGCTCTTAAATCACATTGAAGTTTTAGATGTACATCAGTGCCAAAATACATGTCATAAACATGCAACATATTAGCTGGCCAAAATGAAACTTCACATAGAAGCAATATGGTAGACATTTTCTTTGCACCTGCTGTAAGATTTCATGTTATAGGTAGTTTTTACCACCTGAAATACTAACTTCTCACCTTTACCATCTTCAGTTTGGTCTGCATATTCACATTCTCGACAATTTGTCAGTCACAAGTAACCTTAAATGGTTTTTGTAAATTTGTTGAATTGAGAGCATTCCGTCCTCTGTGAGATTAGGATAATGGATGTTTATAAACTAACTTCTGTCTTAATTCCCAAATAATGTGGGACTTTTTTGTTGTGTAAGAATAGAGAGTGAAATGAGTTTAATGGATGTACACTTTCAATCTAAAACAATTTTACACTCACATCCAATGAGAAACCACCATTTTTTCCATGTCACACTCACACTGTCAATTTCAAAATAACCATATAAAAGTGGGATGATGCAGTAAAGTAGTAGATTCTCATTGGATGTCAATGAAAAATTGTTTTAAACCAACAATGCATACCCTTTAATTCCGAGTAAAAATTAGAAATTTAGTTCTTCTAAAGTGAGTAGTTAATATTAATTTGAAAATCAATGTTTGATATTATAACCATTCATGATTTGTTATGCATGCACGTATAATATTAACCATTGCTTTGTTTATCAACCATTGATATTACTCATTTGACTCTTTAAATTTAGTCCATAGAACTATTCCATTATAGTTATACCATTGTGAAGTGTGTGTATTTTGTCTACTTGAGAAAAAACACTTACCTGTTTTCTCATTAGATATAAAATGAAAAGTACGTGCTTTTTTAGGATATTTTTTTGCGATTTTAGTTTCATTAGAGACTATCATTTAAGTGTGTTCTCTATGTTTTTGCAACACCCTACAGGGGTACATGGGATTACTACTTCTCTTCATGAGGACACTCCTTAAAGTTTGTTATTCTTATTGAGTTGAACAGGTTAAGGAGCATGAAATTTCTATGTTTCTCATGCCGTCAGGGATGCTGGGAACCCTTCTTTCTCTGATCGATGTTGAGCCTTTATTTTCTGACGCTCCATGGGGTCACAAAGTCAACGTCGATTTCCTAAATAAGCACATGGGGGCTACACGCAACCAGCCATGGCGGGCAACTACTGACCCTGCAGATGTTCATTCAGGAGACTTCTTAGCCGTGTCAAAGATCTGAGGTAGATGGAGAGGTTTCGAGACACTAGAAAAGTGAGTGACTGCTGATCATCCTGCAGTCTGCTTGAAGGATGAAATGGAAAGTTTATGGGTTGGTGAATCAGGGCATGAGAATGAAAAGGTATAAAACATGATGAAGTGTTTGTACAGTTTCATTTACATTATTGATGTAATGCCTGTTGAATAGTAGGTGCTTAGGACAGTGGCTCACATGTATTCAATTTTAATACACTTTGTTTTATGTTTTATGAAACAGGTTTTTCAATTTTAAGCGACATAGTGTTGTAAAACAGGATGATTTTATGGTTTGTCTTTCTGCAGGGTGAAGAAATAATTGTGGTAATTCCATGGGAAGAAGGATGGGAATTGGCTCTTAAAGATGGTTCCAATCCAATGATCACCTGCTTCCTCTGCATCCAAAATTGCGTGCAAATTTAACTCAACCCAGCATGGGAGTATGTTCGGAGTATGTCTGGAAAACCATATGGTTATCACAGCATGATATTCAGTTGGATTGACACTCTAGCTGACAACTAACCTCCACCTCTTGATGCTCAATTGGTAGTAAACTTTTCCATATTAGTTAAAAGGCATTGCAAGTATACAATCAAACCTGCGATTATGTGAACATCATACACTTTTTCTTGTAGACTGCTTAATATTTTGTGAAGAACTTATGTTTGAACTAACTGCTGGAAGGTAATTTGAATCTCTACTGGAAAAAATCTAGGGAAGAAACAGTTATTGCCTTTGTTTTAGAAAATTACTTATTTTTTGTGAGACACATAAGGGTAAGATGACAATTGGTTAGAAGGATTATGTAAGCTTCAACGATTTTGATGAAGCTATGCTTATTTGGTCGTGATAGATACCTGCATGACTTTTTTTCTTCCTAGAAGAGAAAGTGCATTTCTGTTTCTTTCCTGTCTTTGTGTAACACTAATCCGAGCATTGTATGAATCAGCTAATTTCTACCCTTTCCTCTCTTCCCTGAAAATCTCAGATTCCAAAAGTAATCTATCTATTTAATTAAATAGTCTTTTTTATTACTAAGATTGCAAATTGAAATTTCTAGTGGTGCTGTGGATGTTTGGTTCAGAAGGACATGTTCTCTTTGCAGGTAGTTTCTGTCATGTCGATGTGGAATAGATTGCAGCCAGCTTATTATGCAAATATGTGGAATGAAGCAGCGAATAAGCGGTTAGGGACGGAGGTAAGTCCTGGCACTGGTTTGGACCTTTTAGTGTGCTGAGGTTTTTCTGTGTTGTTTTGTGTGTTAAATTTGTTAATAAAAGAAGGAAATCATTTAGGCAAAGAGAAGGGAGGTTTTTCTGTGTTGTGAGGTAAGTCTTGTAACACCAAAACTCTGCTATGTGAAATAACAAAATAGCATTGCGGGAAAATAGCAGAAGTTGCATAGAGTTGAAATAAGTTAATTATACATAAAAGGCACATTGCATACAAATAAATTAAGGAATGAAGGCAAAGTATGGCTTATATATTTAAAGATTTACGTATTACGGTGAATATAGGACTAATACCCACCGACTCTTCAGTTTTTTCTATGATAAATAGGCCATGTTCGGCACACATGCAAATTCTTCAATTTTATTATATTAAAAAACTCAAATTCTCTTTTTTCCGTGATTGCCGCTACATCAACTAGCAGAACGTGGAATAGCTTTCGGCCTACGGCTATTGCCCTATAATAACGAAACTAGGACAGTGTTGCGCTATGCTACTTTACTTTAGTGCCGCTATAGGACAACACTGATAAGAAACCCTCAAAACTAAATCAACCTCCTTAAAAATCTGATAGTTCTATCCCAATTAAATCACCAAAGTGTAGTCATTAATATTTTTTGCTTTATGAGGTACAATTCTGAATCAAAGCCAGCAGTGGACTTATCTGAAATTTTGTGTATGCTAATGACCCCTGGATCTGTTCATCGATTACAAAAGATTAAATATGGAAATTCTGCAGGTCTTTTAGTTTTAGTTTTGGACTTGCTTGTTGCAAGAGGACTATCTCACACAATGTTGTCAAATAGAGGTTATAATGGCGCTATAGCGTAGAGGAATTTAAATAAATCGCTATTGTTCTGTGATAAGCTGTTTTGTACAAAGTGTAAGATAATGGAATGTCATGTCTTTCTCATTGATCTGAATAGAATATATACAAGTATTGTGTAACGTTTGGTCAACTATCTAATTATAATACAACATAATTACAGGAAAATAATTATAGCCAATTATGACAAAATATTCTATTCTATCACACCCCCGTAGTCGAAGTGGGAGGTTCACAGACGCTTAGACTGGTCCGAAAGTCATCAAAGAGAATGCGAGGAAGCCCTTTGGTGAAGATATCTGCAATCTGATGTCGAGAGGGAACATGAAGTACGCGTGCCTGACCACGGGCTACTTTTTCCCGTACAAAGTGAATGTCCATTTCAATATGTTTGGTACGCTGATGTTGCACAGAATTACCAGAGAGATAAATGGAACTAACATTGTCACAATACACCAAAGTGGCATGAGGAATAGGAAAATGAAGCTCCAATAAAAGGTTACGAATCCAACATGACTCAGATACAATATTAGCAACGCCTCTATATTCGGCTTCAGCACTAGAACGAGAGAGAGTGGGCTGCCTTTTGGAAGACCAAGAGATAAGGTTGTCACCAAGAAAAACACAGTACCCAGATGTAGAACGTCTGGTGTCAGGACATCCACCCCAATCAGCGTCAGTGTAGGAGATAAGCTTTGTGATGGGGGATGGTGATAAATGTAACCCAAAGTGTATGGACATTCACTTACATACTCTGTAACAAAACATAAGCAAAAGGGATCTAAATTTTTTGGTATAACTTTTGTACCAAATACATTTGACTTTTTGGATCACGTTTGCTTATATTTTGCCACGGATAGAGTAATTCTCAATTTTGTACGAAAATTTTAGGTCTAGGGTAAAATATTCAAGTTTGTCACCCTTTTAGATTTGGCTTTTGTGAGTTCTATGTTCTTGAGTGTATGTGACATGTTGGTTTGTGTAAATTTCTTGGAAGTTTATTTGTTGCTCCTTTTTTTAGTTACGTTTACAAATATCACAATAGCAATACAGACAACGTGTTACAAGTTATTATTACCAAGATAAATACAAAAAAATGTTTCTTTCGATACTGAATATTTTTAGAATGAGATGAAATAAAAAAACTTATAGTTAAACGTTTAATGGTGGAAATGAAAACCTGGAATATATCCAAAAATTTGTTTTAATGTTGAAACTCACTTCCATCATTACATCTCTTGTTCTCTTATTTTTTTTAACAAGTAAACAAATATAGAATGTTATATATAACCTGTCTGTCTTTTGAAAACACTGCAGTCTTTCCGGTTCAATTGAGGTGGAGGTTAAACATTGTTCAGTTCATTTTCCATCACTTAAGATGTTGTATCTCGGCCCAGACTTTGTTGATACAAATGAATTAGTTTCCTTTCTCTCTGGCTGCCCCAGGCTGAAAACTTGGAAGGTTTGCTTTTACTTTATTTATTCCTGCAGTCGTTCCACCTTCCTCCTGCTCCAAGAACTCGATATGCACCATATTTTCAACATATACTGTGGTGTGGAACTACGTAATTCCATACTCGCAATGCGTCCAAATTTTGTTGGATCAATTTGTTTTCTCATAAAAATGCATAATTAGGATTGGATCTCTGTACTAAACTAAAATATTCTAGTCTTTCCCCTATTACAATGTTTGTTTCAGGATTTCAATCTTTGCAAGAGTTGAAATTTGCTAGATTTATAAGGTTGAAGAAAGTGATGACTCTTACATGCTTAAAAAATTTATGAAAAATCTTCTAGATTTCACACCACTAATTGTAGCTTAGTTAACTTCTTCTGTGTACTATAGTTATTATTGGGAGCAGAAGATATAAATATGTATTTTTCGTTTTAGTTAGTACGTTTTCCATTCCTCTTATTGTAGAGGAGGACGGAGTTATTCATATTTGGAAAGGAGAACTAAATGGTATGTATACAGTGAGGTCCGTGTATAATCTTGCAATACTTCAGTCGTTAAAGGCGGAAAGATGTCAGGTATCGGGTGACTGGGATAGTATGTGGAGATCACAAGTTGCGCCAAAAGTGAGAAATCTAATCTGGAGAACTGGGAGAGGTTGTCTTCCAACCCGGGATAGGTTACATGTGTGCTATGTTCAGTGTCCGATTCATTGTTCTCTGTGTGACGCATTCAAGGAGTCTGAATGGCATATCTTTTTTGACTGTCCTACTAGTGTTGCGTGTTGGTATGTAGCAGGTCTGTCCCATATAGTGCATAATCGTTGTATGCGCTTCACTATAGCAGGAGGGGTTTTGATGGATATTTGTGCGCGCGGGACAGAAGAGGTTTTAGGTAGGACACTGATGGTAATCTGGGGAGTTTGGCAGAATGGGAACAATTGTGTGTGGAACCAAACTATGTCCAGCACATCTCAGATTGTTACGGATGCACATGTGCTGTTAGCGTAATAGAAATCAGTGCAACAGGTACACCAGAATGTTGCTGTCAGTACGAGCAATGTTGATATGCAGCCGATTGTGACAGGTACGGAGGTAACTTGTAATGTTGATGCCAGTTTTTTCCGGGAATGCAATCACACTGGTTTTGGGGATTGTATCAGAGGTGTAGGTGGTGTTTTTGTGAAGGAATTGTCTGGCTGGGTGTGCAATGAGATGCAGGTTCATGAAGGGGAAGCGCTTGCTATGTTGAAGGCAATAGAATGGCTGCAACAATTCAAAATTTCAAGTCTGACCCTATTTTCTGACTCCAAGATACTTGTTGATGCGATTCATGCTAAGGCTGAAGGCCTGTCTGGATTTAATATGATTATTAACCATATTAGGCGTTGTTTAGAATTGCAATGTAACTTTGAGGTGAAGTTTATATGGAGGCAAGCGAATTTGGTAGCTCATAGTTTAGCCAGGGTTGCCAATTCTTATGCTAGCCACCAAGTTCATGATTATGTTACTCCTTGTATTTCATCTTTCATCTTTATTTAATAATGAAGTGAGTTAAGTTTGTTTCCTTAAACAAAAAATTAGTATGTTTTTTTTCGGTAGTCTAGTATAAGAAGCTCATAATTATAACCAATACGGTTAGCTGACCAAGTGATATGCTGTTGATTTTTTTTTCTTTTTCTGTGTAAAGTCACTGAAAACCTTCTATTTATCACCTTTAAATATGGCCTTCATAGTCACTTGCTTAGGTTTTCTTCAACTCAGGAAAGTCACCACGCGATATCAGCTCCGTTAATTAAGATAAAATATATTGAATTGAACAATGCAGACAAAGTAACTTAACACTTTAGCTGTAGTGTTTCAACTTAAATGATGATCTCTACCAAGTATCTGGTAATATTATATATAATAATGTTATATTGTGACTGCATTGTTTGTGTCTCTTATTATTTGATTCACTCCAGCAGAAATTTATGGGTGAATGAGGAAAATTGACAATAAAGAGTGATGATAAACAAAACCTTCCATTTAAAACTAGTAATCTAGGCTACATTAGCAAACAAAATTTTGATTTGGGTGCTTTGAAATTCAAACAAATACTTTTCAAGTGGACAAGAGGAGAAGGGGTTTTCAATGTCCCATCTTTGTTTTGATCATTCTTATTGTAATTCCTAAACTCAAATTCAAAAATAACATTTTGTAACTAATAAGCTATAATCCATTAGTGATTGAAGTAGGCCACAAGCTTCACATTCAGCTGCTTGGAGTTTATTCTGACACCAATCAAGCATTGCCATTATGAAGCGGCCTTGAGAGTCTCACGCGCACATGCCTATTCTGGAGCAAAGTTGTTGTGGGAATTTTCGGTCTGGTTTCTAGCTTCCTTCAAGTAACTGAGTTCACGCTAAACCATGATGCTCCGTGATTGATTGAAACTCTAGTCTTTGTATCTAATTTTTTTCCTAATGCTTACACATTATTTGCAGTTTACTGATGCATAAACGCTCAGAATTTTCGAGGGCAACCTAACATTCCTAAAATTGCAGTGGCTGTATTGGCAGAACTTTAATACATATATGTTACATTGCTTGTACATCAGTACCTCAGTACATGTCAGAAGCTCACAACATAACAGCATGGCTAAATGTAACCAAGTCAATTCATCACATTTATGAGGTAATGCCTAAAACTTCACATAGAAGTACTACGGTCGATATTTTCTTTGCACTTGTTGTATGATTTCATGTTATATATGTAGTTTCTTACACTTACTGTAAGATTTTGGTGATATTTCTTTGATTTTAGTGATGTTGTTAAGGATGAGAAAACTTGTGAACAAGCTCTACTTGCTGAAAGCAGATGATCTTATATCTTCTCCTGTAAAATACTAATACTATAGATGTTTTTTACCTTATAATTCTACCCTAAGTTATATATCTTACTTCTTCCTTTACCCTATAATTTATATAGATCCAGTCATCACGATCACATTAAACAAAAGAACTTGGCATAACGGTTAGGCACTTAACTACCTATAAAAATGAACACATGGTAGTGCTTAATTAGCAGAATTTTCCAATTAACAACTTGAAACAAATAGATATGAGATTCAAATCTGTAAAAGAGAATACAATCACACACGAACGAACAATCATGTGTTTATGGACAAAGCTTTAAAAACACAGAATGAGAGATTACTTGTCAAGCCTTTATAATATACGTAACAGAATCATAGGAAGAGTTATGATAGCACAAGATCACACTGCCACACAACCACTCAAACTTTAACATAGTGAATCCTTCAATCATGACACTTCTTTAACCTGCATGTATAAAATTCAACACATCTCTGAACAAAGAATAATTCCCATTTGATTCAATAAATGAAACCTGAAGGCTAAAACCCATATGGCCAAGTGGTACAAAGTAATAAGCATGAGATGGTGATGGTGCTCGTAAGACTTTGTCATGGAAAGGTGCGTTTTGGCGAATTTGCACATGCATCGGAGCTGAAGTAGAAGCTTCACTGGAAGTCTAGAAAATATATCTTCAACCAGTTCAATGGGAAGCAACGGCTTCTTCTTCATTTGCATGGTGGTTCATTTTATGAGATTGGAAAAAGGAAGAAATGAAGAATCAAAGATATTATTAGTTTAGATTGATTGATTGATTTGTGAGAAGACAAGCTGAACATGGTCATTTCTTATAAACGGAAAAACTGGTGCTGCTGTGCTGAGAAGAGGACAAACCAAGGTATTTGTTTCTTTCTTTTTTAAGTAAAAAGGAAAAAGTAAAAACCCACATAATTTGAAAATAAGTACCATTATTCACTTTCTTTTTTTTCAACTAATATTAGGCGTGTCTGTGTCTTAAAGCAGCCAAAGTTAGAGGGAGTGAGGGCATCTTTGAGAAAAAAGTAAAAATCCACATAATTTGGAAATAAGTACCATTAATTTGATTTTGAAAATACTCCTAGTAGAGCTAGGCTTTCTGAAAAAATACACTCCTTAGTTAGTTCAATTATCTCTTGTTAAAAAACAAATTTAGTCCAATTATCTCATTCCAAACCAAAGGATCCAGTTTCTTTTATTTCTCCTATGACACAAATTGGTTCCAGCTATTACCATTATAAACTCTTTAGTCCAATTATTATTATTATACATACATATAATTCTTCTAATATTGAGTCTTTATCTGAATCGTTCTTGTGAAATTAGAGACCCGACTCTCTTAATAAAAATAGGTCCCTAAAAAATTACAATTATTTTAAAAGAAAGAAAAACTATAACGTTTGTTTTTTTTTTTAGAAAATTTATAATGTGTGTTGTTAGAACTTTGCGATTTTATGCGACAAGTATATGCCAAAATAAAAGTGCTCCATATATTAAAAAAAAAATGGGCACAAAAATTGGGGAGACTCAGCTCTATAAAGTTGTTTGCACCTCTCCAGAGACGGCCCTGGTCTTTATATATGTTCGATCGTTTAATAATTTTTTAATGGTTTAAATATATTGTCTAATTGTGTTGTGATGGAGGTCACTTTGAGGTTACTGGATTTGCTCCTCTTTTCTTGTGATTTTCTTCTTTAATAAAAGGAAAAGATGCTTAATCTATACAAGGGAGAACACTAATTCAAGTGCAAGGGAGAAAATAAATGTCTTGACAATTTTTAAAATGAATAAGAAAAGTTTCAAAGGCGGTCTAAGATTGAAACATAGTACTTGAAACTTAGTGTCTTTAACTAAATCGACAATCGTCTCACTGTCACTTTCAACCACCATCCGATGGAAGAATATTAAATGATAGGGACAAAATTTAAATTTATTTTTTACAGGACTATAACCGAAATTCGCTCATATTACAGGGACCAAAAATGGTATTAACCTTATAATTATTAATATACTTTGGTCTTTGTTTTAAACATACTTTAACCGAGATTAGTATACTTTATTACTATTGGTCGGAAAACTTTTTTGGTACATTAACTTATTTTTAAACTATCAAAACCAATTTTATTTTCAGGAATTAAAACCATTTGTTTTATTATGGTAAAAGGTTCTTTGGAGTAGTTTACTAGTACATTTCAAGTCTCTGAGGCATGTTTATACTTATAGTATTGAGTAGTTGACTATATATACCATTTTTAGGGGAATTTTAAAGGGGACCCACCATTATACGTGGTTTTCAAACCTATGATGCATGGCTCTCCATCTAATCTAATTATTATAACTATAATTGTTTCAATTAAAACCTAAATAAGCTTCTTTGATTGCATTTGAAGATCAAAGCACTACATTTTCCTCTCTCCACACACATTCATTCAACCATCCCATGCATGCACTCTTTTTTTGACATGAGATTGGATAAAAACTCTATGGCATCAATTTTAAGTTTGCTATGTCTATTTTGTTTTCCCATACATATACATAATCCCATGATGACCCGTGACAATGAAAGCACAACCACTCTGTATTTTAATTTGTATCTTTCCATCATTTTGAAAAAAAACTATTTCTATTGTTTGGAATATGCTAAGTGTCCCGAAAATATTAATCACGACAACATGGTGATATTTCAGCATGTGTTAATAAAATAGATGTGTGTGAGTGAGTACTCATGCTCACCTAATACTCTTTTTACTACATATAAGAGCTTTTACTACTTTTGTGAAGAATGTGCAATTGTTATTACGTGAAGTTAGACTTGAAAAATAACACAACAAAATATTCCAGTCCATTTGTGAAGTTATTTGGTCATATTTTCTAAATTCCACTTTTTATAGATACATTTTCTATATTTCATGTAAAGAAAGAAACATTACATTTTCCTATAGAAAGGATAACAACTTATTTGGTCATATTTTTGTGAAGTTTAAACTAAAATGAAGCTTTTATATAACATGTTTTTTTAGGTTTTAATTTTTAGAATGTTTAATTGGTGACATGAAATTATATTGAGATTATTAACAACAAATCAAATAAAATTCGAATTTTTAGGTTTATGTGTTTAACTATGTGCTTGAAAATTGAACTCATTCTTCTATAAATTTATTTCCTTAAATATGCTAGCTAAGCTAAAAATGACACTTGATAACCGACCATGTTTTCATACCTTCTTCATTAAGCTACATAGAGAAATTAGCATAAACAAAATCATGTAACATGATCAATTGAACGGTTTAGGTGAAAATATTAGGTGTGTCAGTGTCTTAAAGCAGCTACGGTAAGAACCCACATAACCTCATTTTCTTTAAGTATACATTTGGAAATAAGTACCATTAATTTGGGTTTGAAAATACTCCTAGTAGAGCTAGGCTTTATAAAAAAAATACACTCTTTAGTCCAATTATCTCATTCCAAAACAAGGGATCTAGTTTCCTTTATTTCCCAAATGACACAAATTGGATCCAGCTATTTCCATTTATACACTCTTTAGTCCAATTATTATTATTATTATTATTATTATTATTATTATTATTATTATTATTATTATTATTATTATTATACATACATTTATTCTTCTAATATTGAGTCTTTATTAGAGTCTTTTTTGTGAAATTGAAGGCCCGACTCTCTTAATAAAAATAGGTCCCTTAAAAAATACAATTATTTTAAAACAAAAAAAACTATGTTTTTTTTATTTTATTTTTTTAGATAATAATTATAATGTTTTTTGTTAGGACTTTTCTATTTTATACGACAAGTATATGCCAAAAAAATACAAACGTTCTAAAAAAACAAGAAAAAAAATCAAGGAAAAATGAGTAATTTTAGGAGTTGAACCACATCCACCATGCATAACACTACCTAGTTTTACCACTAAGCCACATGTTCTTTATTGTTAATATTACAATGCTACGTCTATATATTAATATTTTCAATGCATTATATATTAAAAAAAAAAAAATTAGTCCCCAAAATTGGGGAGCCTCAGCTCTATAGAGCTGTTTGCACCTCCCCAAAGACCACCTTGGTCTTTATATATATGTTCGATCGTTTAATAATTTTATTAATGGTTTAAATATATTGTCTAATTTTGTTGTGGTGGAGGTTACTAGATTTGCTCCTTTTGTCTTCTGATTTTTTTTCTTTAATAAAAGAAAAAGATGCTTAATCTATGCAAGGGAGAACACTAATTCAAGTGGAAGGGAGAAAACAAATGTCTTCGACAATTCCTAAAAGGCTTTAATATGTGTTTCGTCCTTATAATTAGGGGTCATTTAAAAATTGGTCTCTGTATTCGTTAATTCTGGCAATTTGCTCTCTCAAAGTTTAATCATTTAAAATTTCGTCCCTCACCCCAGTTAATCACTGCCACGTCACTAATTTAATGAGGTGGCACTGCTAATTGATTCATATGGACGTGAAAGGACAAAAATACCCCTGGACTCATTAGACAAATGAGAAAAGACCAAAATACCCTTGGACTTCTTCTTCTTCACACATCCCCTTCTTCCTTCGTCTTCTTCTTCGCCGTTCCATTCAAAGGAACCCACCACCACCAACAAACACAACAATCACCCTCTTCTTCCTTCTCTCTACCGAATCCATTGACGAACTCGAATCCACCAAATTCTGAATGAAATTGAAGATGCCAAGAAAAGTTTCGGATAATTGAATACGATTGTGATGAATGGTGTCATGGAAGCTTGTGTTTGTTGTTGTGATATCGATTCAGCTCTTAACAATTTTTATGAGATGAAAACTCTCGATGCTTGTGGTGTTGATACTTTCATCTTCAATGTTGTATCCTCTTCTTATAGCTATGTTCCATTCCCATTTCCTTCACGTGGCTTATGGCAGTGATTAAATTGACACAATGACTTGAAATTACACCAACATAAATTTCAAATTCAAAATTGGGAAAAAAACTAATTTGGGGAATCAAGGTTTGTAGTTGGGATGCAATTATCATTACCCACAAAGCTCTCTAACTGTTAAGTCATGGGTTTGTTCAAATTGCATGAAAAAAATTGATTTGGTTTTGGGACATGAGATTACATATGTGAAATGATTTTGATGGAATAAAACTGCCCTCATGTGTGAATTGATTTGGTTTTGGAACGTGAGATTGCGTAGTTTTATTCTGGGTCGTGAATTGATGTTGTTAATTGATGTTGATTGAGGGAAGTTGATGTTGGTGGGGGGAGAGAAGAAAGAAGGAAGAAGAAGCTAATGGTGGAGGAGCTCTAAAAGAGAAAAGGAAAAGAAAATGATAACAAGGGTATTTTCGTCATTTCACATAATTCTGATAAGTTGAGGGGTATTTTCGTCACTTCAAGTCATACTTTGCTTAGTCAACAAGACACGTCAGATGTATAGTGACGTGGCCGTGATTAAATGGGTTTAGGGACCAAATTTTAAGTGATTAAATTTTGGGAGGGCAATTTGCCAGGATTAACGATTACAGAGGCTAATTTTTAAATGACTCCTAATTGCAGGGATGAAACACATATTAAAGCCTTCTTAAAATGAATAAGAAAAGTTTCAAAGGGCAGTCTAAGATTGAAACATAGTACTTGAATGTGAGTGCGTGTCATATGTGTTCATGGACAATAAAATGTATTGAATAATTATTTTTTTGGTTACATTGCTAAAAAAAACAAAGAACAGAAGAAAAAAAAACCTAATGAGGGGAGCTAAGATCTAAGAAAAAAGTTCCTAAGGCATCTGTCCTCAACAACGGACGGAGATCATCGGGAGGATGCGAGTGAGTTAACAGAGAAACATCTGAAGTGGCTCCTAGCTTGGCCAGGAAATCGGCACATTGATTACCTTCGCGGAGAGTGTGATGAAGCGATACATTAGGCTGAGATAGCAGAATCTTAATTTCATGAATCAGAACTGCATAAACATGGTATTTCGAGGAGGCTTCCTTAACGGTGTTGATAGCAAGAAGAGAGTCCGAGTAGCACGCCACAACAGCAAAACCCAAGTCTTTAGCAATGGTCAGACCGTGATAAATTGCGGTTAGCTCAGCTAGCAGGATGTCTGCAGAATCCGGAATAAATCCTGAAAAACCAGTTACACAATAGCCATCATTGTTGCGAATCAAGCCGCCAAAACCTGCTCTAGCTGGAGTGCCAATACAACTTCCATCTACATTAAGAATGTTGCAGTCGAAGTTGTTATTATTCCACTGAATATACCGGTCCATATGAACAGCCGAATTTGAGGGAAAGGCCAGCTTTATGTCTTATGCTGAATTCATGATGTTCGCTGCCAATCTATGAATCGACATCTGCTCATTGCTAAAACACATAGAGTTTCGACACATCCAAACCCACCACAGACCTGCAGCAAAGGTTGTTGCGTTAGGGTCCTTTCGTTCCTTCCCTGAGCCACTCCGTAACATCTTCCATAGCAAGGAATACCGCATCACTGAAGCCAATATGCTGCCAAATGTCTCTTGAGAAGCTGCAATCACGCAAACAGTGGAAAAATGTTTGGTCATGCAAGCCACACCCAGAACAAGTTGAAGAAGGAGCAATGTTACGGTGGTTTAACACAGATAAAGTGGGTACAACATTGTTACAAGCGAGCCAGATTAAAAATTGAAATACCTTACTTTCACCTTTTATTGGATACCACATATTTATATTCAATAAGAAAGATAACATTTCAATATTTATTTTTTTTGTAAAAAACTAAAATAACACTTTTATTCTTTTATTAATATGAAATAATGTATTCTTATCCATAAAAGTAAATATTCTTTGACGAAACATGAAAATAGATGAATAAATGGAATCCTTTTATTTTTAGTAAAATAAATAACACCCTTTTGCTTAAGGCCCGTTTGTTTTAGATTTTAAAAAAAAAGGATTCTCTTTTGTATTTTTAAAAACGGATTTTTTAAAAATTTACTCAAAAATAGTAAAAGTTATTTCAAACTCATTTGATATAACTTAAAAAAGAGATTTTGACATTCACTAATTTAGATATTCATTGTTCGAGATTTTACATAGTAAAAATCACATATTTTTTCAAAATGAAATCTTTTAAAAATGATTTTTATGAAAAGCTATTTGAAATAGCTTTTTTTTAGAGATTTTTTCAAAATTTTAGTATACAAAAAAAATTATAACCAAATGATGAAATACTTAGAATGACATTTTAAGATAAACTATTCAAACAGATTTTTCATTTGAAGCTTTCTTTGAAAATTTCTTTGTTAAAAAAATTACAACAAAAGCATATTATACTACCAAAATCTATTTTAAAAAAAATTATAACAAACAGGCCCTAAAAAGGAGTAGAAAATGGAGTAGAAAACAATTTGTATATTTTGAATAGGAAAATTAGTGGGTTCATTTTTAAAGAGTAAAACATATGTTAAGATACGGAACAAAAGGAAACAACAAAAATTAAAGCTACTTTGATGGAATGGAACTAGTAAATGAGCATGTCCTATTCCACATCATGGACCTTATAATTTTCTTACTTAGTGCATCTTCTTATTTAGTACTTGTTTGGTTTAGCGGTGGAAACATCCAACGCCTTGTCAAACATGATTATGTTGTTTGGTTCTTGATTTTATTTTCACCATAATCACGATTTTTTGCTTAGAATTGTGCGTCTAGCTGAAGCTCAAATTCCTAGCTTCTTTTAGCAACATCATACGTCACAAACAATATCTCTATTTTTCCTTTTCATAACTACTTGATCAGTGTTGTTGGTTTGCTTGGCATGTACCTAGATCACAAAATTTATCCTCTCTTCTTCTTGCTACATTTTTTGTTGTTTGCTATAGACTAGTGATATAAAGGGAGTTGTGAAAGATAAGAGAATGGGTTCATCATTTTGTAGTTCAAATGGTATCTCAATTTGTTTTTGATGGTGAGTCGGTGACTAACTCACAAAGTTCACTCACCTATTTGGCCTCGATTAGTTTGAAATGATGACAAACAATGGTTTCTTAATTCATTATCCTTGGATGCTTATATAATATTGTACTTTTTTAGGTACAATGTAATTTTATTTGATTTGGCTTTAGATAGGTGGGTGACGGTGGAGAAGATGGCGAGGAGAGGGGGGTGCCGATTGGGAGTGGAGGAGGCGCCTTTTAGCCTAGGAGGAGGAGAGTGTTTCAGAGTGTTCTATTTTGCTGCATGATATTATTTTGCAGGATCATATTTATGACAGGTGGAGGTGGCTGCTAGATCCCCTTAATGGTTACTCCATTAAGGGGACTTATTGTTATCTCACGGCGGTAGATGCATTTCCTGAACGGGGCTTGTATGTTGATGTGTGGCAAAAAAAAATTCAAGGTGTCATTGTTTGCTTGGAGACTTTTTCACAATAGGCTTCCAACCAAAAACGATCTAGTTCGGCGACATATCCTCCACATTGATGATAATTTATGTGTGGGTGGGTGCGGCTCTTTGGAGATTGCGGATCACCTACACTTCAGCTGCGACCCCTTTGGCAGTGTGTGGTCTGCGGTCTTGCAATGGCTGCATTTATCTTTTGTTGCTCCTGCAGGGAGTAAGTATCATTTTCTTCAGTTCGGGCAGATGGTTGGCCTTCCTCGTTCTTCATACATGTTCTTTCGGATAATCTGGATGACTTGTGCCTGGATTATTTGGAAGGAAAGGAACAATCACATTTTTCATCAGAGGGTTGCAGCTCCATGAACTTTAGCAGAAAATGTTAAAATGTTATCTTTTCATTGGTTAAGGGAAAATGTGCCTACTTTTGTCTTTAGCTATCATGACTAGTGGCGGCACCCTTTATCTTGTATGGATGTTGGGCGGTAACTTTCATGTTTCTTCTGTTTCTTTACCCTGTGACTAGACTTTGTATTATTTTTTAATGATTCTCTTTTGCACTTTATATCATTTTTTAATGATTCTCTTTTGCTCATCTTGTGCAAGTTGAATCATCAGTGGTAATTTAAAACTGATTTGCACTTTCTTCTTTTTTTGGTGAAAAAACAGATTCACTTGTTTAAATCGATTTAAATTATACACCCCTATTACATGAAGTAATATAATAAATAATCACAAAATACAACGTAATAATAGTGATTATATATTTTCATCTAATCCACAAACTCATTAAGCAAAAAATATAGTTGTTTATTCCACGTCTTACTCATTAAGGATAACTAACTCACAAATTAATAGACAAAATCATACATAATGCTAGAAACAAAATAAAGACAAAAAAAAAACATAAGGGGAATTATAATTTAAGCTGCATGGGCTTGGACAAGTTGAATTAGGGACACTTGGGCTTGTTGCCACGTGTAATCATATCAGTGTAACACCTCCCACACATTTCTCTGTTGCCGTAAGTTCCTGGAGGAACACACTTGCACCTTAAACAACATGTTCCACAAGCTCTCATACAAACATTTGGTCTTGAATGCACACTACACCTCACATTGCACCTTGTTCCACAATCTGTATCCCAATATTTATAGAAAAACATTCATCTATTAGGAAAATTTACTTAAACAACAAGAACGTTTTTTTTTCAACAAAATTAAAGGCATGAAACTCTTAAATGACAATATACAAAGTTTCATACTCATTGTCGTTTAAAGTTAAACTCTTAAATGTGTTTTGAAGCTAAAACCAAATTAGTTATGGAAGATATAGTAAGTGTCGCACTACCAAAAAAAAAAGATATAGTAATGTCAAAAATTATTATATAATAAAGTGAAGAAAGTAAGCAAATTGAAATCATACCCACAAATGCCAAAAGCCTTCTATTAGGTCCTTTTACCACCTACAAAGCAGTAACAAATACTCACAAGGTTATTATTAACGCAAATTATATGCTACATTTGAGTGTATTGGTACACTCATTTTTTAAATTAATAACTAAATGAGTTGCTTTTTTTAAAGAAAAATAAAAAAAATTTATCACTTATAATTATAATAACTAAATCTTATTCATCAAAAGTGTCAACGAAATAAAATTAATTTTTTTGAATTTTTATTACTCATAATTGAGAACATCGATTATTTTTTACGATAATATGTAAAAAAAATTACAATAATTTTTATAAACAATGAAATGATGTTTATTCTTATAAAATGATGTTTTATAAAATATAAATATTGACAAATAACTATTTATTACACAAAAAATGATCGTTTATTTATAAAATTATGAAGGGAGAGTACCGGTACACCTCACTTTGTGAATGTACCGTAGAAGTTCCCTGCAAATTCTATGGTACACCCAATATATTTGAGTGTACCGGTATACTCATTCTTTAAATTAATAACTAAATGAGTTGTTTTTTTAAGAAAAATATAAAATAAAATTAATACACAAAACAAGGTGGCTAGCTAGCTAGAATTGAGAAGACATGCAACCTCAAAATGTGTAAATTGGTCTTGAATGTGGACACTAGAATCAGCACATAATACCTGCAAATTAAGCTCAAAGAAATGAAAATATTGGTAATTGTTAATTAAAATGAATACAGAGCAAGTGAATAATTTTTGTAGCATTCTTACCTTAGTCATGCAGAAGAGCAATGCAACCATCACAAGCAGCAATGTTATTTTCCTCTCCATTTTGAAAATAGCACTATCTACCAGTTGTATACTTTAACATGTAAGGAATGCTATGTTAAGGAATAGGGACATGGTTTTATATTATTGATTCTCCTACTGTAATTACAATAACACCCTTTTTCTATTGGAGAATTTTTTGGGATGTGTAAATTGAAAATGGAAGTAGGTAGAACTTAATTTTAGCTGCGTTGCAAATGCTTAATGCTTTTAATTTTGTGACATGTTTTTTCATGTACTAAAGTAATTGTCAATGCTGCTCTATGTTGGACCAATTGATTAGGGTGGTGGGCCAGGGCGTGTAATTCAGCTCTTTCATCTCGTACATTACGGGGCAGCTTCTCATTCCTAATTTGGTCTCAACTTTCATGGCATAGCTTGACATGGCATTAACTAATGCTAGCTGTATTTGTGCTTCTAGTGAATGACAGATAGATTTTAGTATTTAATTTTTGGTCGACATATGTCTTTCTTGAAACTTTCAATTATGCATGCAACGATTCCTCTTAGAGACATATGTATGTATATATTGATATTGAAATCAATGTAATGAATGACCAAGATCATGGTGAATATTATTGATAATCATCAGATTAAGAGTTCTACTAATTTTTATAATACATTACACATTTCACAAATAATTTTGTTCTACTTCTCTCCCACTCTCCCTTGCCGCCACTCTACTGTCAAACCAAGACTCGTGGTCACTATTCGCACCAGAAGATTGTCGTTGAGAGGACATCACGGACCACCTGCAAGTTTCCTATGACCAAATTGAGTTTAAACCAATCTTTTGAAAACCAGATCGATCATTGAACCCGTAAAGGCACCGGATCACAATTCAATGATTCAGACGCACAAAATTTTGTAGGATAAACACAATATTTAGCACTAGACCTAGCTAGTATTGGAAAGATAGGATGTAAAAAACTTGAGGATGAAAAAATTAGAATAAATTATCCTGTAATATACTGTATGAAGGAGATGTAACATATGTTGAGCATTCTTTTTTACTTGAAATTGGTCTAGTGGTGAGATGATTGATGTAGCATATATGTTGAGTTGAGCATCATTTTTTACTGTTACTGTGTTAGTACAATAATACACCAGGCATGTTAATCTTAAACGTTTATCACGTGTATGCCTGAACTCCTGAAGCATAATTAGCTTCCATCTAATATGTTGGGCTAATTTCTCAACAGAATTTTATCCTTCTGAGATATTTAATAGTACAATGGTATTTAATATTATTAATTGTTCACATATAAGTGGTAGATAATTAATTTTAAGAGTTACTAAAGATAAGAAATTGTTGAATGTGAATGATATGAAAGAGCAAATGCTGCATGTATCGCAGCACCAATGGGAAGAACATCTTCATCAATAAAATAGTGAGGACTATGAGCTGAATATATGGATCCAACCTTCTCATTTTGTATACCTAAGAGGAAAAATGAGCCGGGAACTTTTTCCAAGTAAAATGCAAAATCTTCACTCGCTGTGTAGGTTGGTGCTAATTTTATGTTCTCTTCTCCAACAATCATACTTGATGCTTGTCTTCCAAGTTGGTGTATTCTCTCATCATTTGTAGTTGGAGGGATTGTTGGATGTTCTTTACCAAAGAACTCAACCTCTGCAGTGCACCTATGTACTTTTGCTTGCCCTTTGATAACCTGTACAAAAAAGTCAAACAAATTAAAACACACTTTTTGTATGCTCTTTCTTTCCTTCCTTCTTTGATGATTGTATGTGTGTGTGTGTGTGTGTGTTTCTCAGTTAGTTCACAATGAACATGTTAATGTGACAATCTACAAAGCACTAACACAGAAACGGCTTTATAAAGGTTATTGGATGGTTTGGCATGCGGTCTTGTGGACGATTTGGAAAGCGAGAAACGATAGGATTTTTAACAATCTTGTGAAAGATTATGGTGAAATTGTAGATGAGATTAAGGTGCTTTCTTGGAATTGAACCATTTCAATGATTAAAGAGTCCGCCCTGCCTCTATTATGAGTGGTGTTGGAACCCCAAGGAATGTTTACTGAGATAGTGGGGGTAGTTTGAGGCATTCGGGACTTTTGGTGTTGCTAGTTGCCGGGTCCAGTAGCGTTTTTCTGCTACTTTCTGTGCCTGGACCTGCGTTTTTGGCTTCTGGTTTTTTCTGTTTGGTGCCTGTTTTGTGGCTTCCTGAGGCTACCGTGTTTTAGGGCCCTGTTGTATTTTCCTTTGGCATTTTGCTGCCCACCTTTGTGTACTTCTTGTATATTTTGGTGTTAATAATATATGCTGCTTCAAAAAAAAAAAACGGCATCAACACCGATAACAATTTGAAAAATTGTATGCAACACATGTACTGGTGTTGAACAACATACACGTACATAATTTGAAGTGTCACTGCTACATATGTGACAATAATGAAGGCTCTAAATTACGGTGCTTATGTTGTGATTCTTGATATTGGGATAAAGTTCGGTCAAACGCGATCGATGTGTCTGCAATTGCAGTTGTGGAGGCCTCCAAAACCTATAAATTATAGACTGCACTTCAAAACCATGACAACAATTGTGGTCATGAACCTTGATAAAGTACTGTCAAATGTGACCTATGTGGCCACACCACAATTGCAGTCGCGATGCAGTGGTAGAAGGTCTCCAAAACCTTTTACTGTAAACTGCACTCTAAAACTATTACAATAATTGTAGTTGTCGTGATCCTTGATATTGTAGGAAATTACAGAAAAACACGGCCGATACAACCTCTATTATAGTCATGATGTAGTTGTGGAGATCTCCAAAACCTTGATCTTTAGACTATGACAACGGTATGGAGTACATATAACGAGACAAGATACTTACCTCTTCTATCCTTTGCCTTAGTGCATTGAAGCTCTTTTTGCTGATTGCTCTATAAGTGCCTCCAAATGTTACTGAATCAGGAATGAGTTCGTTAGCAGACTCTGAATGTACCATTGCCACAGAAACTACCTGCAGAATTTAGCTTCATATGTAAATATTTTTACAGCACTCAAATCACAAACATAATGACTCATAAGAAATAATGTGTGAAAACTTGGTCTTGCAATTTTTTAGTGTTTGACTCAACCTGGGAATCTAAAGGATCCACCTCCCTTGAAACAATGTTTTGCAAGCTAATCACCGACATTGAAGCGGCCAAAACAGGATCAAGACAATGCTGCGGAATTTCCGCTAAACCCCCTTTGATCTTTGCTTTGAAGCTTCCACATCCTGCTAAAAAATCCCCCGGCCGTGATGCAACAACGCCTAAGGGATACTGTGTCGCTAAATGCAATCCGAAAATAGCCTCTACATCTTCAAGCACATTTTCTTGGATCATGTCTCTCGCACCTATGCCTTTTTCCTCCGCTGGTTGGAATATAAGAACAACAGTAGCCTGCATGCGAAGTATTTAGTTTTCAATGGAAGATTTCCCATAAAGCTCATTTAAATTTTTTGCAATTCCACTTTACCTTTAATTTATCTTTCATTTCTTGCAGTATCTTTGCAGCACCGAGAAGCATCGCAACATGGGCATCGTGTGCACAAGCATGCATTTTCCCATCTACTTTGCTCTTATGATCCCAATCAACAAGTTCCTGTGGGCAGGAATTATATACCAGATTAAGGATTTGACGGGAACAAACTTACTGTGCTATATTTCTTGGAAGCAATTACGGCCAAATTAGTCCTAGAATATTAAACTACCTGTATACTTAGCTTACTACAAGCGTTGAAAGTACTGCAATATTAAACTATCAGACCCCCTTCACTCACCTAATGAGCTTATATTGATTAATCTTATTGTAAGTGACACCAACTTGCAATATAAAAACAGGATGATACTATCATGTTTTTAAATTCCAGTCACAGTTACGCTGAAACCGTGATATTGCGGGCAAAATGCGCAGTTGCGATGTCATTGCAGAGACCTCAAAATCTTTTATATTGAGGCCGCAAATACGGTTGCGGACCGAAATTTGAAACCATGAATACTATATTATTTAAAACATTGTACTAAACTATCAGACTCCCTTCTCTTTGTTTACCTAATGAATTTATATTGATTAATCTTATTGTACCCATCTTGCAATATAAAAATAATCGTAGGTTATAGGACATACTAATAAACTATCATGGTTTTAAATTGGTCACGGTTACACTGCAAACCATTATATTGTAGGAAAAATGTGCAGTTGTAACGTCGTTGCGGATACCTCAAAATCCTTTATATTGAGGCTGCAAATGCGGTTGTGGAACAAAATTTGAAACCATGAATACTATTTAAAACACTGTACAAGTAGTGAAAAGAAATTAGCTGATTTAATCCTCAGGTACAACAATATTAATAGAAGAAGGTTAAATTTTTTGTACAGTATTTTAATTAACACTTTCCTTAATAGAAAATAATTGACATTAATTAGTACTTTGCCACTGTTTCTTTCTCCATTCTCAATTACAAGACAAGAAAAACTTCAGAATTAATGTAGGTGCCTTAATTTTCCTGTTTTCATCAATCAACAAAATTAACCCCACAACTTGAAACTCTTCAATTAAAACCAACACTACTACCCTACTTATGAAGAATGATGACATAATTGAACAACAAAACAACTTTTCATCTTTTCTCATACAATTTTTGCTTACCTATATGAGTAGTAAATAAATATTAACTACTTTGTTAAATTCCTTTTCATTTTTTCACCCAAATTTTTTACACAGAACAACAATTGCATGCACAATCCATAGCATTATATCAAACAAAAACAAACATGCAAATGTTCATAATGTTTCTGCATGTTTTTATTGACAGTGAGTTAGTTAGAATCACTGTCTTCCACCGCGATTTTTGCAAAAACTATACTTTGAAACTTCAACAAAATCACCACAGTACCTTGATTTCGACAAACTCAAAGTGATTCTAAACATGCATGAATGATCTTTATTCATAAATTTAACACAAAGAAGATAAAGTAAGAAACAGAACAAAATCTTAATAAAAAACACAAAAAACTGAAGTTTTGGCAACATGTTTTATTTTTGTTACCTGAATTGGCAAAGCATCCATGTCAGCTCTAAGAGCAAGAAAAGGAGGAAATCCAGAACCAATTTTAGCAACAACTCCAGTTTTAGCAACAGGCCATTGATAAGATACACCTAACTTGTCAAGCTCACGCCTTATCACAGAACTTGTCTTGAATTCCTCATATCCAAGTTCTGGATATTCATGGATTTCTCTTCTTATTTGCTTCATCCATTTAACTGTGTTGGGGTTGTTAGCAACCTCAAGAATCTGATTTTTCAGTGATAAAGTTTGGTTTGAACATTCATTTGCTTCAAAATTGAAAGATAAGCACATGAAGATGATCAAGAGAGTAATAAGTCTTAGATGATTGTTTAGGTCCATCATTCATGTGGTAAAGTGGTAGATATTGATAAACTGATTTGATGAAACTATATACCATTTATGCCAAATGGGTTTTAAGTTTTAAAGTTGTCTTCGGCTTTCTAAGTTTCAGATAGATCATTTCATTTTTGAGTTTGTTTCGGATAGGTCGTTTAAGTTTATAAGGTTTTAGATAAGTCATTTAAGTTTCGAGTTTGTTTCAGATAGGTCGTTTAACTTTGACTTAATGGAGGTTGATAGAAAGGACCTATCTGAAACAAACTCGAAACTTAAAGTACCTGAAACCTTATAAACTTAAAGGACCGATCCGAAACAAACTCGAAACTTAAAGGACTTATCTGAAACCTTAGAAACTTAAAGGATTTATCTGAAACAAACTTTAAACTTAAAGGACCCGGGGATGTATTTGGGCTATATTTATATACTCTAAACATACTTTAATATATGATGCTACAAATATCGTACCAAATTAGTATACTTTATTATATACTCTCTATTTTATTTTGAGGAATTAAAATCATTTGTTTTACTCTGGTAAAAGGTTCTTTGATTTTGTCCGTGATTAAGTAATGTCACCAAACTATATGTACCATTTTTAGCTTAGGGGACTTTTAAAGGGACCCACTATTATATGTGGTTGAGACGTTGAGTAGTTGCTAGTAGTACATTTCAATTCTCTGAGGCAAGTTTATAGTATTTGAGTAAATGTTTTTTATAAGCACGTTTAATAAATGGAAGATATCAAACATTTGAAAGGTACGGATCCACCAATTTAAAAAGAAAAAAAAATATCTTTACGCCCTTCCTACAAATAAATTAATACCATGATAAATATGATTCACAACATAATTGAATCGTATCAAATGACTCAAAATTTAATTTTAACAAAACTTGACTTACAACCAACACTTAAACACAGTTTTAACATAAGACACAACTATAGAGAACTTAAAATCTTGGATTGATTAGGGTGCTTTCACAAATGAGCTAATTAACTATAAAATGTAAACAACATCTATAATAAAACATCATCAAAAGCTAAATTAATGAACAACTACGCATGTTTCTTTAAATAATTAGTTGTGCAGCTCGGAGCCTCGGACTAGAAGAAAAAAAATCACCAAATCCTTTTAAAACTTTGATGGAAGAAATGAAAAAAAATACACCAAAAAAAAAATCAACGAAAGTTTGACACCTGTCCACTTTGATCATTGTTTTATTTTTTGATGATGGATCATTCTCTCTATATATTTTAAAAAAGGAAAATTCTATGGTGAAGTCATGAAAATGACTTTTTGGGTGAAGTTAATCCTATGACCAATCATTGAGCATATTGTCTTGCTTAATCAAAGTTCATCTTCTCCAAAATTCACATTCTCGAACCCTAAAACCGTTTCTCTCCAAAATTCATCTACTTAATCAAATCCTTTTCTCTCCAAAATTCATTATGCTGTAATTCTGTATGTCATATATTCCAAGCTGGTGTTATGCTGTAATGAACAGAAGCTATGTTGAGGCTTTTAGCTATTGGTGCTAACCAAAGAGTACCATAATCGTAGAAAACCCAATCAGGTTTTGATGTTTTGAGAATCTCAATCATATCATCTTTGAGACCTTTATAAGCTAGTTCAAGGAATTTGTTCATGTTTAGTGGAATGTCCATAGTGTTTTCTGCACCTGGTGGGAATTGCTCTACGTGTGGTAAAGGCAACCTTACTAATTTGATCAATGGTTTAAGGTGTTTTGGCAAAGGAGACGACAAAGATGAAGAATAAAATGACTTTTTCAAAAAAGTCAGTTTCATGACTACACCATAGAAGCGTCCTTTAAAAAATGTATGTATTCATTGTCGATCAAATATTCACATCAAAAAAAGTTAAAGAAAGATAGATAAAAGTGAATGTGATTTTTGGTCTTTGCCCTCTTTTGTTAAAAAAACAAAATAAAGTGAATAAGATTTCCTATATATGGGCCTTAAGCAAGAATTTCACCAATTTAGATTTGTGATTTTCTCCTCGCACCCCCTCCCTCTTGCCATGGTTGCCTTAAGCCCCCTCAATTCTCTTTATTTTTCTTCTTCTTCCAAATTTACCTTCGTCTGGATTTTGAAATCCATACACTATTTGTCTGGATTATACACACTCCAGACAATTATGAGAAGGTCTACATTTAGAAAGGAAAAACATTAGCAAAAGCTTATTTTCAAGATTTTTTACCCATCCAGTTATGAATGTGTTAAAAGTCAATTCCACATCTGAATTTTAAAATCCGAATGTGTAAAAATACACTTTTGTTCTTACATTGTTGTGTCCTGCACGGGTTAATTACAATATTGTTATCAGTAACAAATGATTATGTGTTAGTTTAACTCTCCCGGTGTTGTTTTAATTTATGTATCTATTCATTATTATCTTTTAATACAAACTTGCAAATACTCGTGCTTGGCTTACATATATGCTTGAAGTACTTTTTGTTTGTTATAGTCCTATTTGACTATGCTTGTAGAGTCAATCAGATTATCTAGTGAAGTATGATAACTTATTAAAGGTAGTGATAATAGCTTTATTTATTTGACCATATGTGCATATGCTTTTGGTTGCTGCAACTAGAGACATAACAATGTTTTGTTACAACTTTAGTCTCATTTTGTTAAAAATCGAGGTTTACACACATAAACACATGAATATATTGGTTTTTGACAAGGGACTAGCATACATGGGTAAATTTTAGGGCTGGACAGCGGGCGGGTCCGGGCGGGGATCGGGTCCAAAACCCAAATCCGTCGCAATCCGCGGGTGAGAAATCCAGCCCCAAACTCGTCCGGATTTGGGTTCGGTTAAAACGGTTTACGGGTTTTCGGGTTAGGCGGGTAGACGGGGCGGGTAACACGGGTCTAATTAAAATATGAATTTAAAAACGTTTTTTTTTTGGGGCAAAAAGTAGAGATAAATTGGGCCATTATAAATATTAAATACCAATTCTTTCTTGGAACACTATATTTCTATGAAATTCTTTAAAATAAAATATGATTTTCAACAACAAAAAAAAAATTGCAGCTATTGGCAATCATAATAATTTATATTAAAAAAAATTGCAGCTATTGGCAATCATAATAATTTATATTAACCTTCCTTAAACAAATTTTTTACCTGCAGCATATAGATAATAAATACCATGCATAGTCATAAACTAGGCAGCACAAGGCCACACATAATATTGTCTAGGCAATTAAGCCTATTAAAGCACACAAAAATAATTACAAGGCCATACCACACAGCAATAGTTTGTGTTTCAGTAAGCTAAATAAACATCTAATTCTACTTGTTAGCAGAATTACACATCAATATTGTATGTGATACAATTTAAGCAAATTTAACACCTGCAACAAGTAGAAGCATAAGGTCTTAGCATAACCAACCATTACGCGTGTTTACAGTACCAACTATAATTTAAATTTGTATATAAAGTTAAGTAGGTTGCATGAGTCAGCCAGCAATCAACACAGTCCTGTCTAAGAAGCTAATGTAGTGCAGTATGAAATTACACAATCCAACTAAGCACAAGTCTGCACAAATCAGGTTCAAGTAATTAGCATAATTCAGTCTAATTCAAAACCAGTCAATAACATAACTACCATCTAAAAGTGCTTAAATAGCATACCATCTAAACGAGCTTCAGACACATCATCTTGTCCCATTCTAAGATGATAAGACAGTGATACAAAATTCTAGTACTACTCTATTCAAGCCCAACTAAGCATTTCTCTGCAAAATTCATTTCCAAGTATAAGTCATTCTGCATAAATCAGTCTAATTCACCATGTGTACCAACTAAAAGAGCTTAACTTACCATCTAAGAAGTTCATGTACCACTATAGTCTTTTGCCTATTTGAAAGAGCCAACTCAGCTTGCTCTTTTGCAACTAATTGTATGAAATAAATAGACAGCAAGTTATTAGTCTCTAAAGTAACAAAACTCATACAACAAATGTGCATATATAACTCCAAATTGATACAAGTAGCTTACCCTATTAAACAATATATTCTTTTAAATATCCAACAACAGAATAGACATTTGGTTGGATATCACCTAACCATAGAAAATTAAATCAGATCAGAGTAACAAAACTTAACAGATTAGATTTAATATTTGGATCTTCATAAAAACAAGGATAAGAGTGAAATTACCAAGTTATGAGCATGCCAAAATGTATCTAGCAATTGCTGCAATAAATCAGGTGGTAATCAAAACATTCAAAATGTTGATATTCCAAATGGAAGGTTGTGCTTTCAAAATATGTTTGAGTCACATGAGATACCAAAAACTGCAAATATTTACATAGAAATAAAGAATTAAAACATTTAGATCAAATTCTAGAATTGAACAACTAATCAGCATACAACATGATCAGAAATTTAAGGTGGAATTGAACAACTTACATTTGATGAAATTTAAAGTTTACTCAAACACCGCCAAAAGGCGGGGTTTGAGCTGCTGCCCCAACTGGTGCAGAAGGTCCAAGTGCTCCATTAAAAGCTGAAATACAAAAAAATCAATTATATTGTTACAATTATATTACAATAATCAGAAATATATGTGAACATAAAACACTTACTTGTTACAACAGACTCTGAGATCTCAAATTCTTCATTCAAGTCATTGAATTGAAAAAAAGATGGCCTTAACCAATTTTGGGAGCAAATCAAAGCCTCAACCATTGGTGGGTTAAGAGAGGTCCTAAAAGTGTCAATGACTCTCCCACCAGTGCTAAATGCACTTTCAGATGCAACTGTGGACATCAGAGTAGCCATCAAATCTCTAACCATGTTTGACAAAATAGGGTATTGAGCTGAATTTGTTTTCCACCATAAAAGAAGGTCAAATTTGTTATCATCCTGATTGTCCTCTTCCAAATACTTCTCTAGTTCATTCCTTCTATCCACCAAATCCTTCTCCTTCAAGTGTTGTTTGAACAGATCGGTCCTTGCCAATTGTGAGGTAATTTCAGCAAAAGCTTGAGCTTGGCTAAGGGAACTAGCAGTAGAAGCATCAAAAGATGGTGGGGCAGTTCTGTTTTTATGCTCAAAAGCTTGCTTGTACCAAAAAAACATCTTGAACAAATTAGCACTTATCGAGTTCTACAATTTGGTAGCAAAATCAGAATTTCCAGCATACATTCCCTCCAAAGACCACTTCATATATCGCATTTTATACCTTGGGTCCAGAATCACACCAAAATAAAGTAGTTGGTTAATGGTTGCAACATTACCCCAATATTTATCATACTTCTTCTGCATGTCTTTAGCCATATCAGCCAAAACAGTGTTGAGGTTTAAGCTTGACGCATTTAGCTCACAAAGAATAGTAGACATCTGATGAAAAGCAGTGTATGCTGACTGCTGTGAGGCTGAAAAAAGCTTTGTTGCATCATAAAAAAACTTCAAAAATCTAACAAAAGCACGGACATTTTCCCAATCTTCTACAGTTGGAGGACCAACATTACCAAAACAGTCTTTATAGCTAGAGTCCTCATCAATCAGCTTCTCAAAGGCCGGTTCATACTTCTCCGCAGCATCCAACATTAGGTAGGTAGAGTTCCACCTAGTTGAGATATCTAGACACAACAATTTCTTACATGTAATCCCAGCAAAGCTTACACACTCCTTAAACTTGGCTGTCGTACCAGAGGATGACCTAACAAATCTAACAGCATTCCTAACACTTGTTATAGAAAGATGATGGTCCTTCATTCCTTCCTCAACCACCAAATTAAGAACATGGGCACAACACCTTACATGGAGATATTGCCTATCCATCACCAACCCATTCATAGTTTTCAACCTTCTCTTCAAATAAGCTAAACATACATCATTGCTGCTTGCATTGTCAACAGTGATAGTAGTCACATTTCTCAACCCCCACTCTCTCAACACTTTCTCTATCTTTTTACCAATGGTTTCCCCTTTGTGGTTTGGTACTACGGAGAAGCTAATTATCCGCTTTTGGTACTTCTAGTCATTGTCAATAAAGTGGGTTGTTAGGGTAATGAAATTGAGATTCTGGAGAGAAGTCCAACAATCAGTTGTTAGAGCAACACTCGGACAATGAGACTTAAAAAAGGCTTTCAACTTAACCTTTTCTTCAAGGTATAGCTTTAAACAGTCTCTAGCTACAAAACGCCTTGAGGGGATAGTGAATTGAGGTTGTAGTTGTTTGCAAAGGTTTCTAAATCCCTCCCCCGCCACACTCTTAAAGGGTTGTTCATCTGCAATTACAAAGATAGCTAATGCTTTCCTACATGCTTCAACATTGAACCTAGTGCTAGCTACACCTAAGATGCTACCTTCGCCAAATGCAAGTGTTGTTTGAGTTGGATTATTATGTAAGGCTAAAGGATTTTAAGGACAAACATCAATGTGAGCAAGCAAGGTGGAAGTGCCATGAGACCTAGAGCCACAACGGTACTTCTTATGGCAGTGTTTGCATGCAGCAGTAGGTATTGGGCACTCACTCTGAGGTAAAGGATTAAAGTGTTCCCATGCACGTGACCTACACCTATTACCATCAGCATTTGCTTGCCTCTGCCTTTTAGGAGGAGGTGCAGCTGGAGCAAGTTCAGCTGCTGGAGCAGTTTCTGATGTCGGAGTAGTTTCTGCTGCTGGAGCATTGATTGCTGCAGTTGCAGCATTTGGAGTTTCAGCTAATGTAGGACTATCACTAGACAAATCCATCTCTATAAAAAAAACAAAGAAAATTCATAAGTAACACCACATAAATTTACATATAAAAGCAAACATTTACATATTAATAGTTCCGATGCCTTTGTGAAAAATGCATACATTTAAATGCTTGGAATAAAAGAATGTACCTGATCACAAACTCATTGAAAACATAGAATTAAATTAAGACATCAACTTAAACAAAGACATCAAAACCATTTAATCATGAACATATCACAAACTCAAATATTTACATATAAATAGTTCTGATGGGTTTGTGAATAAAGCATTCTTTAAATGCATGGAAAGAAAGAATGTCAATCACAAACTCATTCAAAGCATATAATTAAAGTAAAAAAATCAACTTGAATAAAGGTATCAGAACCATTTAATCATGAACTGAACACAAACTCATATAATAACTCAACATATGCAAAATAAGTGAAAGAATCTCATCTCATATCAAAGCTAAACATGAATAAAAATGAAGCACATACAATATAGATTTACACATTAACAGAGCACATTAACAAACATATTAACATGGAAAGAAAAAACATGTATGACGAGGATCATTTAGAACCTGGTTCAGAGTTCAAGCTGCAGTTTTCTTCACTGTAATCCATCAGCTTGTATCTTTCTCCTTTCTAACTATATGCACTACATCTCAAACAAAACATGTTATATTATTAGTAAACAATTTGCAAGAAATAAAAAATTATATTAAGTAGCAAGTAATGAACTGATTAACACTTAAGTAGTAAAAATAAAAAATAAACCAACCTTTTTGAAGCAAATGATTCAGATCAAAACAAGTTTCCAAATTCCAATCGTGTTACACCATCAGATTCAGAATGAAACAAAAGAAGAGAAAAATATTAGAAAGTATAAAAAGTATATTACTTAGCAAGTTATAAACAGATTAACAATTAAGCAGCAAGTAAGGAACAACTGAACACTTTATAAATAAACAATAAACTAACCTTTTTGAACCAAATAATTCAGTTCAGAAGTTTCCACATTCCAAACGTGTATAAGCAACAGGTTCACATTGAAACAAAAGAAAATTAAAATTAGAAAGTATATTAAAAAAAAATTATTCAACGTAAAAAAATAATATTAAAAAAACTGATTCAACGGAAAAAAAATTACTAACCTTATAAGCAATAAACAGAGAAAATACACTTGTTAGATCTTCAAGATGCTCAAGAGTCAAGATGCTCGTTCAAAAAATAAATAAATAAACTTGTTAATACATATAGAACAAAATTATAACACAAACAAAGGAAAAAAAATCAAATAAACAATGAGGAAATCAAAAAGTTGAAGATCTAAAAATCTAACACATAAAACTAACCTTATAAGTAAGAAACGTTGAAGAAGATGAATATTACAACCCTGAAACATAGATAAAATGGTGTTAAAAACATGATGAAGTAAAACGTGTAGATCGAAAATGATGACATTAGGAATTTAAGAACAGATCGAAAATGATGTTATCAGTAATAAATGTGCAACATGACAAAAATAGATTGAACATGATGAGTTGTAGTTGAAGATCTAAAGGAGAGACTGACCAAAGAAAGAAAGGGGAAATGGCGCAACAAGTGTCTTAGGAAATTAGGGTTTGGAGACAAATCTCAGTATTTATATGAAGGGTTTTGGGTTGGGTTGAGGAAAATATTTGGGCCAGACAAGTGAGCCCAATAATAATATGTAATGGACTTATGGGCAACAGTTCGGTTTCGGTTATACACGGTGCTAAACACACCCTCTGCCACCGTCCACTACTAACCAGCACAAACCAGATTATCTACCCGCCCAACCCGCGAACCCGGTTTTGACTCGACCGTTTCCCTTTATTATCTCGCGGGTCGGCCGGTTTCAGGTGGGTCAGATCAGTTTGTCCAGCCCTAGTTAAGGTGATGAACTTTGATGATGATTAAAGAATGAAATATGCTTAGATTGTTATAATCTATTGTGTTCACATGATGCTAGTATTCTAGGAATGATAAATATGTATATGCATGATTTACTTGGAATTCTAGAATGCTACTTTATGATTATATTTTATTATGTGGAATATTATCTAACCCAATGGTCGTTTGGTTGATCACCTACACATTTGTACAAAGTGTAGACGGTGTGTGTAACTACCCGTTTTTAGATATAATTATTTTAATTATTTATTATATGTATTTATGTGGGCTTATATTTGCTTATTTGCTTATGTGTGTATTTGATTTGGGATTAGTGAATTTTTGGCCTATAAGGGTATTTTAGTCATTTTTAGACTAAGGGGTATTTTGGTCATTTGACGAGTAAGGGTAAATTAGTAATTTTATTTAGAAGTTTATTTTGGAGTTTTAGGGAGAATAGTTATTTTTATTATGTTACTAGTGAGTTGAGGTAATTATTTCAGGATGATAATTAATTGGTGTTTTAGCGGATTAAGTGAGTAGTAACTTTCTAGAATTTATTAGTAAGAGTGGTAAGCTCATTATGACTATTAGGGACCTAGTCCATTGGAGAGTAGTATATATACTTAACTCATGAAGATAAATTAGGGTTAGAACATTTTCATCTCATTTCAAAAGGAGGCTAGAGAGAAAAGTTAGAAGAATAAAGAGAAGAAGAGAAGAGGAAGAAATTAGAGAAGAGAGAAGATAGAGATTGGGAGCTAGCAAGGAGAGTGAAGCCATAGCTAGTGATTGTGAAGCTTTGAGGTAAGGGGATAAATTCTTTCACTCAAATAACCTATAATCTCATCTTTTGGGTCATAAGTGCTTTTGTGTGAATTACGATTTTTATGATTTTGTTGTTAAATTTCGTGCTCTTAATTTATGTGTAAATATGGGTATGTTAAATTTCATGGAATTGATGTGTTTATGTGCTCAAGTTCATAGTTGATGTTCATAATAAGTTGTTTTGATGATTTTTGCTCAATTAAGTGTAATCTATGAATTGGTGAGTGATTATTGTTGAAACATGTCTAAATTCACTAGATATATGATTATATATGTTTGTATGTTGTTGGGGTTTGAATTGTTGCTGTTGTTTGTGAAATTTGAATGAAAAATGAGAAAATATGAGTTTTGGTGAAAAATGAACTTGATGATGATTTTGATGTGAATTGAGGTTATGATTCCATGTTTGTAAGTGTTTTGATTGCCTTTTGATATATGTTAACTAGTAACAGAGTTTGGGGGACGAATTTGGGTCAAAGGGGATCAAAATCGGGGTTTTGGGGTGAAAATTGAGTGGGTTCCTGAGAGGAAACCCAAAAACAGGGTGCACCTTACTGGTGCAGCTCGCCTTGCGAGCTAGTGCATGCTACGGGGAGTTGCTCAGTAACAACACCAATGTTTTTGGTGTTCTAGGTACTAGAGGGTCGACCCGGACTTTCCTAAATGCTTCTTTTGAAGTGTTTAATCACTGTTTTCACTTCTAAACCTACTAAAACATCAAATGGATTGGATTAAGATTGATTTTGTGAATCGACTTGAAACTTAGTTGAAAAATGTTCAAGAACATGAAATTTTCCGAAACTTGTTTTTCTTAAGGAAAATGGTAGGATTAAGGTATGTTTCCTGTGTTAATGATTTTAAAATGATTAGACATGGTGTAGGTGAGTTTAAACTTAGTCTTCTTTGAAAAATGAATTTCTTTTGAAAAAGGGGAAAATGAGACAAACTTAGGGAATTTTTGGAATTAATTAGAATCAAGCTATGATGTGTATATGTATGAGCTACTATGATCATATGTGTCATGTGGATATATTTTGTTGATGTGTTTAAACATGGATCCTTTGCTTTCGATGAATTATTGGAAAAATGATGGATTTTATGAAAATAGACGAACTTTGTCAAAATAAGATTTTAAGATCGAATAACTTGCAAATGACTTTGTGTTCATGATTACAGGATATAATAAGAATAAATCAATGATGATTGGATGTTTAATATGTGGAATGTCATGATGTGGATAGTTGTCCGTCTTTTATGCAAAAATGTGATTTCGAAACGATAACGTTTCTTTAAGGTGATAGTTGTTCTGATGATTATGATGATGATTTTAATTTGATGATGACTCTTTTTGAAATATGACTTGTTGATTGTGTGGATGTAAAACTTGATAATGCCTAAGGTGTTGAATTGTGAAGGATGTAATTGGAGGTCTACTTTACATTTCTTTGGTGTTAGGTGCATTGTCGAGTCTTACTTGAAGTCCATGTATTCATAGTCATGTTGAGTCTTATGACGAATGTAACTGGAGGTGTACTTTTACATTGCGTTGGTGAAATACGTAAGTGGAGGTGTACTCTTACGTGAGTGTGGATTCAATACGGTAAAATTATATCCGGAATCACATGCATCTAGTAGAGTCTAGAACATTGCATGCACTTGATAATTGTCGAGTCGTGTCATATTTGATTATGTGAATTGGTGATTATGTTCAATAGTGAAAACTTGGTGAATTTGTGAAAAGGTGAATTGTTTGCATTACTTGATTTCTCTTGTAAGCTTGTTCAATATTGTGGATGTGATAATTCATTGTGAATGATTTAGCTAAGTCTTATTAATCATTTGAAATTAAATAGGAGTTTTACTTTCGTTTGGTTGACCGCATGCCTATTTGTATGAATGGGTAGACGACTTGCAGGATTAATTGCTTTGCTTGTGAGTATGCTTGAGGCTAGCTTGGGAGCTACCTCGTCTCTTTGTCTTTGGAGTCTTAGTTTAGCGCTCTAATTAGGATGTTAGTCTTTTATCAATTATTTTTATGTCTTTATGAGATTATCACTCAATATGTTGAGATTGAGATTGTTGTTTTCGTATTTTCAAAATCAGAACTACTGCCAAAAGAATTACCGGGGTGAATCACGACCAGGTCGCTTTCTTTAAGACGTTTCGCGGCATTACCGAAGTTTGTGCAAGGTAGACTAACAACTACGCCGTCTCTAGGATAAAACAACCCAGATCAGTGTTACGATTACACGCTGCACAGTATATAATCGCTCGAGATATACACCTCTAGTATGGTTTAATCGTTCGATTAAGACCACTCAAATACGGTACGTAGTCGCTCGAGTCGAAACCGACAGAAAGGAGTAGAAGGAGAAGAATGACTCGTCAACACAAGTCGGACGGAGAAGAGAGGAAAAGCACAGGAAGTCTCAACTATGAATTTCGGTGTAGAGAATGAGTGGGGCGAACTCTCCTTTTATAGGGAGAGTTAGTAACAGAAAACGAGTGACTTGGGGATTAATTCGACTTAATCCTTAAGTAACCACGTAACCACGTTTTTGTTTCTTAATTGGATATATCCAGAAAATTCTGGACACGTTTTGGGTTTCGGATTAGTACGTGTAGCGCTTTCAGATAGTGACTAAAAAATATATATCATTTTGACCCAAGCCCAGCCCGACCCGGCCGGTCGGACGGACGGCGGCGCCGTCGTCGTCGCGCACGTGATATATATATGTTTTTGTAAGCGCTCACCCGTTCACAAAAGTGGGTACCCCAAGGGTACACCCTTGGAGGTCACTCTACCCTTATATAAACACTTACTAGTTGGTGTGCCTCACCGATGTGGGACATTTTTAAGTCACACACATACACTAGTTCTTACATTGTGTTTTTTCCTTATCCAATTTC
>Ga0228710_1000863_pt1 | contig 42482 bp, 30 predicted proteins | sample MedpolnodulmetaG_FD_177995 | JGI IMG/M metagenome (GOLD analysis project Ga0228710, IMG submission 177995) | Root nodule microbial communities from Medicago polymorpha collected in Santa Monica, California, United States - pink nodules | ecosystem: Host-associated > Plants > Roots > Nodule... | reverse complement strand
AGGGCAAGGTTCTATTCTGTGATAGGTATTTGAGAAATTAGGACTCATGTAGTATATGTTTCATTGACCAGTAACTACGTATTTGTGGTTGTGGATCGGATTTGCTTAGTGAAGCGAAATGATGAATAAATTGAATTTTTTGTGATTTTATATTGAAATCATTTGTTTGAGATATGTGCTGCATTATGTCAATGATGATTAGTTTGAATGAGGGGATTATATAGATTCCATTTTGTGATAGGCTTTCGGATAAGGGAATGGTTTTAGGTTTCAAAGATTCATTTTTGTTCAGGATTGAGCTGTGATTAGGGGCTTGGAATGTGACTATGTGAGGAATTAAATGTTTTTTTTTATGATTTGAATTAATATAAAAAATGGTGGGATCTGGGGATATAGGCCTTATTGCCAATGAATATTGGGGAGAATTTGATGTTTCAGTTAGGAGGGAATATAACAAGAAACTAGAGAGTAAAGGAACTTTAGTTTTCAAGCCTTGATAAGAAAGATACCTTCAGAATAATGAAATTCCACGAAATATGGTTTAAAATATTAACCAAGACTTTTGAATATAGAATTAATGGCCATCGTTTTATTATATGTATTCATTTCATTGGCCAAATCTAACTATACATGGAGCCAGATTTTAATTTATTATATTGCTGCAGAAAGATAGTAGAATCCTTTGTGCTTATTTCATTTTGTATCTTTCTGCTTTGCAATGCTGCGTGTATGTGTTAGTGTGTTTGATATGACTTTCTAAGTGCTCTAGGTTAGTGGAGCAAGGCTGTGGGTGAGGATGAATTTGCAACAAGTTGGGCAGCCTAAACCATCTAATGGATATGGTCGTCGGAAATCTGAAAAAGACGGGGCATCTAAATCTGTTGCACCTGGAAAATCAAATGCTGGCAGATTAGCTAGTACAGGTGAATATCTGATCCTAATTGTTTATTGTTTTCTATTTCTATTTCTATTTCATTTACTGTTTAACTGATACTTACTATTACAGGTGCAGTGACTGGTAGTAAAGGTGGTAGTTACGAGAGTCCTTCACGTGATCGACTAGTATATTTAACAACATGCCTTATTGGGCACCAGGTGGAAGTCCAGGTGAAAAATGGATCTATATACTCTGGAATATTTCATGCTACAAATACCGAGAAAGATTTTGGTATGTTTCTGTTATTGATTTTTGATGATTTTGGAGGCAATATTATTTTTATGTTGTTGTATACCTGAATAGATTACTGTATTCTGTTTCGGTTATTTATTTTGGAGATAATACTGAAGTAGATTTTTTTTAAATGACAAATGTTAGTATTATTAGTATTTTTTCTTCAAAAAAAGGATAATTAGTATTTTTTTGGGGGGGTAGGGAGATATCCTGGAAATCCCTCTTCATTTCCTCCTTATCATTCTACTCCTCAACTCCCGCACCCAACAAACAAGCCAACCTTATACCCCCTTGAATTGACGTTTCTTACTGCTCATATTATCATTGCTGTTCTTTTAGGAATCATTTTAAAAATGGCTTGCTTGACAAAGGATGGGTCTTCACAAGGGCAGAGCTCTGGTGCTGAATTTGTCAGCAAAGCTCCTTCTAAAACTTTAATTATACCTGGCAAAGAACTTGTACAAGTCATAGCAAAGGTTTGCTACCTTCATTTATTTGCAGCATAATTTATGTCAAATCCGCTGTGTTACTTTTGTTTTGTTTTTAAATAAATAAAGTATGGAAACGGCATAGTACTGAATGGTGTCGGAAAAGTTTTAGTTCCAGGATTAGGTGAAGCTGCTTTGAAAACACTGTCAATTTGTTCATTGATGGCTTATTTGATGTATCAATTTGGCAGGATGTTGCTGTTTCTACAAGTGACCTAGCCAGTGAATCTCACTATGATGTGCATCAGGAGATCATGGTTGATTCAGTAATATCTCAACCCCGTCATGTTGACTTAGGGAGAGAATTACACCGATGGGTACCTGATGAAGATGTTCCACAATGCCCTGAACTTGACAATATCTTCGATGGCCCTTGGAATAGGTGGTTTTATATTTCTTTTATCATCACTAATTAAAAAAAATTATAATCAACAATATTGTTTACTGGCCTTGCTACACTCATTTCTGGAACTTTTTAGCACCACTAGACTGCATTTTTCTTGGAGCTGTTACTTTTCTTGAAGTCTTGACACCAAATTCATGCTTATCAGTTCCCCCTGTTCTTTGAAGTTAGCTGATAAATCACAAATATTATGCAAAAAAAATTTGGCTTAAATTATTTTAAATAAGATATATAATATGCTAATGGTAGATATCTCATGACCTCTTTCTCCATTTTTAAAATTTTAAACACGGGATATTGGGCATATTGAAAACTGTAGCAGGACACCATGAAGGGATAACTGCCTTTATATAATGGTGTATCATTGGTGATAGTTTGAGTGTAGAAACCCAATTGGACTCTGACTCTTTAAATTTACTTATAATTTATATTGTCTCCAATCTAAATGTTTCATTTGATTTCTAATTGCATGTTGCCTGTTCATCACCCTGACTTTTTAGACCTTTCTTAGGCCCGTTTTTTGGCAAGTTTTTTCTGAGGAACGACATGAGAAAAACACAACCAATTCCGCTCTAGAGGTTATAGTACAGTTGTGCTATTAACAGACCTGTGTCCTACTGGACTAGTTTTATAATTTGAAGGAGATCTTTGGTGATATGCCTTGTGGGATGTTCCTATAACATGTGGAATAAAATTATTAAATGATCCTTTTTAGTATTTAATGATGTAGAGAAATTTTTGAAGGAGCATTGAAATTCCTTTTTATGTTCAATATTCATAGGTACTTTATTTGTTTAGGCTTTAGTTTCTCTCCTTTTTTTACTTAGGTTGCTGATTCTTATTTTGTCATGAGTGGTTGAATTGTTTCTCCCTGAAGCTTTCTATTACATCATGATTACCTATGAAGAAAAAGGAAAAATATAAAAGATCAGCTGTTTTCTTGTGGTGTCTCAATTATAGTCTGAGGGGGTTGAAATGTAACTGCATTTATGGAAAATTGAGAAATGTTCACTGTTGGAGTTATCGGAAGGATATTCGCAAAAATATCTAGTTATGACTTATACTTATTAAAGGAATAGTCTTCCTACCAATCAGCACTATTGGATTTTAATATTGGGCCTAACTCGTCCTTACAAAACCGGCTTGTAAGGCGAATAGTTCTACTCTTTATAAACTCTGATCAGACTCTATCTTTAATCAACGTGGGACTTGGTTTTTCCAATACACCCCCTCACGCCCAACACTCTTGGGATGGGTGAGTGGATACAAATGGTGGGTAGCCCAAATCAAAAGACTCTGATACCATATTAGATTTTTATGTTGGGCCAAACTCGTCCTTACAAAGCCGGTTTTGTAAGGATGAGTTAGGCTCGATATAAAAACCTAATAAGCACACCACTGTAGACCATACACCATTAGATTAATACCCTTGCAACTGGTTTATACTTCAACTAACCATCTGACAGCTGTCAGTTGGCTAGAACCTTCTATAGCTACCTAGACCAGTCTATAAATAGATTGATCATCAAAGTAGAAATTATTATAATACTTATATAGTAAAGTAAATACAGGATTTTGTGGTAGGTCCTTGCTTGTCAGGATGAGGCTTGCTTGAGTGTATGGCATTATTACTACCATTTCTAATATCGTTTTTTTTTTAATATTTGTTTCTTCTTTCTGATTGTAATTTTTCACAGCTTCTCCATTTTTTTACCTTGACAACTATTTTTGTATTCTTAGTTCTCGGGGATGGGATCAGTTTGAAACAAATAAAATGTTGTTTGGGGTAAAAAGCACATTTGATGAGGAACTCTATACAACAAAGCTTGAAAAAGGGCCTCAGATGAGAGAATTGGAGAGGCAGGCTCTAAGAATAGCAAGAGAAATTGAGGGCGAGGAAACCCAAGATCTTCATCTAGCAGAGGTTGTTGTGGTTCATTGCATTTTTCCCCTTTGCAAATCTCTGTATATTTTTTATTTACTTTTCTGTATGAATTCTTCTAACTTTAATTTTTCTCAACAGGAAAGAGGCCTTTACCCTGATGACTTTGACATTGATGAAGAGACCAGATTCTCTTCTGTATATAGGGGTAAAGGTGTTGACAATGAATATGATGAAAATGAAGACAACTTGTTGGATTCACAAAATTCTGAAACGTTCGGTGATATATCTGATCCAGTCATAAAGAGACCAGGAAAGGTAAGTGGTGGGAAAGGCAAAAATGGAGCTCAAACGTGGTCAAATTTCTCCTTCATGGTATCTCCTCAACCAGTTGTTTAATAAGTTTTCAATTTAATTGGTTTAAATGTAGTCAAACACGAGATTTAACCAGTTTTCAATTATATGTTAATTAAATGTAGGATATGTAGGCTGTTGAAAGATTGCAACACAACTGGTAGATCTTACTGAAAGGCAAAATTATAATTTCAGACACACACACAGACACACAAGCATAAAAACTATAATACATGAACTAAATTAACATATAAATCACAATATTAAACTAAGTTATTAATAATTCATACTCAATACATAATCCATAATTCATAAGTATTCAAGACACCAGGTTCAAAATAAGTAGCCCAAAAGACATAATTCAAAGAAACAATTCTAGACATCTAAGACATTATCCTCCACAGTCTCGATACATTCTTCCCCTTCATCTTCAGATTCAATTCCTTCAACCTTATAGGTATAGACTCTTTCTTTCAATCTTCGGATTCAATCTCTTATTCTTCTTTTTTCTTTTTTTAAGTTATATAAACAATGTCCATCATTGCTTTCTTGGTATCCTCTGGAACAGCTTGACCATTCTGAGACCCACTTGAAGCCATTAAACAACTTATACAAGAGAAAAGTATAAACAGAGTGGGGGAAGCTGTCACAGGGTACTGAATGAGTGAGTGAGATGAGAGAATTGTAGGCTAATGGTACTGGTGAGACTCGCTTGAGGAGATGACGCCGTAAACACCAAACGGAGGTGAGACCAGCAACACCAAACGGATGAGAAGGAATTGTGGGTTTAATTCGTTTAACAAATTTGAATTTCTTAGGGAAAAATCTGACCTGACATCCGAAAGCCCAAACATGCGCGACCTAGTGTGATGACGCCTTACGATATTGCTCAGAAAATCTCGATCAGGACTGTCAAACAGCTTCCGACGATCTTCAGAAGACCAGAGCACAGACAGTTCCATTGTTGGGGATCGTACGATCTTACGATTTCAACTTGAATGTCACTCGCTTCTCAGCTTTTCCTTTCTTGTGATTGAATCCTACCATATTGTGTTTATGTATTTTTTTTAGTTACATAAAGGCATCACTCTTGATGTTGTCCATAATCTACCTGAATGCTTTGGTTTTGCAATTCCAAATCATTATGCTCTTCAACCTTGCCTAAATCTGTGTCCTGTTCTGTTTTTCAAATTAGTGCATCTTTTTGTTTGATACAATCAAGGGTTAAGTAAAAGGTCCCCCTAAATATACCAACATTTGATTTTAGTCCCCATAAAATATTCTTTAGGCTTTTGGTCCCTCCAAAATTGTTCATTCATGAAATTAGTCCCTGCTGTTAAGGAATATTTTATGGGGACTAGAATCAAACGTTGGTATATTTAGGGGGACCATTTACTTATTTAACCCTACAATTAAATTAGTGCATCTTAAACATCTAAATACATTAACAAATTTTAAAACATGTGTCCGAAATAAGTTGTTACCGAGTGTTCTTCTTTGTCCTAAATTTAGCATAACATTTTGTTTGACCTTCATATACTTGACCACTTACAGTCATCTCAGTCAAAAACTGGTGGGGATTTATGCCGCTCTGGTTCTTATGATCACGCTAAGCAGTTACCATCTGAACTCCCGGGCCAAAGTTACTCATTTTCAGATGGAGAAAGCAGGTTTTTGTTGACTTTTGCATTTCTATATTTAGTTGTTTTATTTGCTTCACTGTAATTATCTGAATTGTTTTCCAAGGGTGGCTTTTCAGCACCTAGACATATAAATATCAACTTTACTAAAATATAAATATTTCAAATCCTTTTAACTCACAGGATTCAGGATAACTCAGTTTGTGATCTACACGGAGCTGATGGTAGCACCAAGGAAGTAAATCAGATGGTGAGTTGAAGTTTGAGTGTCACAACTCTCATGCTCATGTCTGCATAAATACCGCACATGAGATATTTGTAATCTGATATTCTTAAATCTCATTTTTTTTCCCCTTTAATTGTTGCAGCAAGCTGAGGATGTACAGCTGTTGAAATTTGAGGGTTTGTGAAATTTCTTTCAGATCTCTGTGAATTGATTATATCTAAAGCATTGTTATGTCTGAAGCTGTGAAGCTAATGTGGATGAAACTAAACCAATGTCATTTAAGTGGCTGTTCTGTTTATTTAAATGAAGTGCTGAAGCTCTCTATCAGCACCCAATGCTACTTATGAATGGAAGCTCTCATCTACATTTCAAATGTCATTTATGCTTGCTTATTTGATAAATATTTGTATTTCGTTGATCATGGGAAATTCTTAGTGCAGATTTACAGCCAGCCGTCAACTTGAAGAATGATGGCTCTGATAAAGGGGGATTATCTCCTGCTAATGCCCCCTCCTTTGTCTCGTCTACTCATATTTCATCGAAGATTGATGAAAAAACTGGATCGCATGGAGAGTTGACTGGGGGTTCAGAATCTGGCAAAGCAAGTTGGGAAACAAAGTCTGTAAATTCACGTGGAAGATTAGAAACTCGTATATCATCTGGTTCAGATCGTGTAGCAGGTGTGGCAACATATTCTGGTCCCAGTCTATCACCAAGTTCTTCACTTGGTTCACTGTCTTCCGAAAAATCAACTCTGAATCCCAATGCAAAGGTGTGTAAGTTAAAGATCGACTTTATAGAATACGAAATAATACTTGCAATTGCTGGTATTTTTTATTACTGTTGTGGCTTGTCTCAGAGCTTTTCTCTTTTTTGGTTTCCCTTTGTTGTTGTCAGGAATTTAAGCTGAACCCTAATGCTAAGAGTTTCGTTCCGTCTCAAACATCTGTTAGGCCTCGCTCCCCAGTGTCTGATAGTTCCTTCTATTTCCCAGCTAATGTATCTGCTGTACCGAGTATGCCAACCATGCCAATGGGTGTGGGAGTAAGTATTTCATGATAAGATATTGTCAAATCTCTAATGATAAGATAGTCCCTGACTTTGTCGTATATGGTGTTCAGGTTGGAACTTCTTTTGCCGGGCCACAACCTATCATGTATAATCCACAGGCAGCACAAATGCCATCCCAACCATATTTTCACCAGAATGGACCACAGGTGGGGTCCACCTTCATTACTCTCTAGCGACTTTTACGTGAAAATAGAATGTAAATATTTCATAATGATTAATTAATATTATCAATCTAATTGCAGTATGGGCAACTTCATGGTCATCCGAGACAACAAGTTCTATACATGCCCAGTTACCTACCTGTAAGGAATCCATTTTATTCTTTAGCGTCAGTTTTCTATTTTTATGCTAGATATATATATATTTTTTACCAAATTCTTGATTTTATTTTTAGAATGTTGTTTTCCATTTTCCTTCACTCTAGTTTGGAAACTTCACATATGTATGCTTTGATTTTATGTATATCAGTTTTATTGTTTTTAGCATTATGACAATTATCGAATTAGCTACCTCAATAACTTCATATATGCGATGCTTCTTCTTCTTCAAAAAAAAACTCATATGTGATGTGTCATGTATTTCGGATATTCTTCCTCGTAACAATTGGTTCGTTGCTAATATACTTCTATTCATTTAAGAATCTGATTGGAGTTTGAACAGTCTTAGCTGCCATTATATAACTTCTAGGTTAACTTTCATGGCCGATTTATCGGGAGCTTAATCTTCTAGATTGGTTTTTATTTTTTTACAGGAGACACCATATAAGGGACGGAACTATTAATCACTATAAGTTGACTGCATTTCGGGCAAGTTAGCCCTTGCCTGAAAAGACTGGACGAAGTGGATGTTGTGAGAGTTTCATATGAAAGACGATAGCTTCTACTTTTGGGAGGATCCCATAGAAGTTTGATTATTTACAAGCAAGCTGACATATTCTGGAATATAAGTTATTGATCTTGTAATCACTCACATATTTTGTGATTTTTATGTTTTCCTTAATGTAGCAGTTGCTTTACTCAGATTGGCCCTTTTTCTTTATTATAATGTAACATTTACTTAAATTAGCCTGTTGTGTCTTCCCTGGTTTAATTACTTACCATTCCTATTTTGACCTTTAGCAATGTCTACAACCACCAGGCTCTGCTTTCCCTGGTCCCTCAAATTGTGTAGGATGCTAATAGGTTACTCTTTGAATAATAATATGCCAACTTTTAAACAACATTTGTAAGAAACAGTTTGACACATAATTAGTCTTTGAAGACTAATTACAATAAGGTGTTATTTACTTTTGGCCCCTCAAGTATCGTAATTTGACGATTTTAGTCCCCCACTTTTGGCTCCTTATTCTTTAATGGCTAAAATATGGTTTTAGTCCCTGCAAATATGTCTCGTTTTGGTCTTAGTCCCTGTAATTTTTTTTTGTTGTTTTTGGTTTTGGTCCCTGACCCCACTTTAGTGATGATTTGCACACCCCACTTTAGTGATGATTTGCACACGTTGCACATGATGACCGTACCTATTTATTAGAAAAATAGTCCCTGCAAAATCTTTTGATTTTTAAAAAGGTCCCTGCAAAATATTTTACTTTTGAAAATAGTCCCTGGAGGGACTATTTTCAAAAACAAAATATTTTGCAGGGACCAAAAACAACAATTTTTTTTACAGGGACTAAAACCAAAACGAGGTATATTTGCAGGGACCAAAAACATATTTTAGCCTTCTTTAATTATGTAACACTTCTTCCTTCATCTACAATCATCATGTCTTCCTTATGACAACTCTAACCACAGATCATCATCTTAAATGTTTTGATTTTCTCTAGTAAACGGAAAGGAAACTCTTCCCCTTCCTAGGGAGCCTAAGCACGCTAGGCTCAGTTTCTCCTTCAGTTTCAGCTTACAGACAATGGTTTTAGAGGAAATGGAAAGAGATCGTTTAGGAGCTTAGGGAAAATAAGTGCTCATGATACCTCGTTGGACGAAGTTCTAAAGTCAACAACAAAATTTTGATGAGAAGAAGATGCCATCCACATTGTGGAGAAATGCTCACCTTCTATTATCTGAAAGTTGATCAATAAAAAATCATCCTTCTCTGCATATAAAACTTGGGAAATTTTATACATTTCTCAACATCAACATAGAGAGATGGATTTATACTGATCAACAAAGGGGAGTTTTATACATTTCTCTATAAAAGTAGAGATTTAGAGCTCGTTTGTTATAGCTTTTCTGAGAGAAAAATCATTTTTTTTAATAAAATAATCACTTTTAAGATTTTTGCATCTGTTTGTTATAACTTTTTAAAAAAATCAGAATCTAAAAAATATTTAAAAAAAACTTCAAATGAGAAGTTGTTAAGAGCAGCTTCTCAAAAAGTAGATTTTTTTTAGAAGACAGAGAAAATATGGTTTAAAAGATTGAACTAATTTTGTAACAAAAAATCGCTTTTATATAGTTGTATCCAAACAAACTAAATTATTTGTTTTAAAAAAAGTGATTTTTATCACGATAAACAAACGCAAAATAGATTCTGATTTTTCATAAAACGACCTTCATCATCTCGAATACACACACCAATGTCGACCCGATTAAAAGCTTGAGGAAAGGATGCATCTACGTTACATTTAAACCTGTTGGAACTTGGTTTGATCCACTTCAAATCGTTCGGTGTAATGGAGTGTTGAGGGATGGGATGACGAATAATCCGAGCATTCCTCCAACTAATAAGAAGAGAACCTGCACGATCACAAATAGCTTGAGCTGTTTCAGTAACATTGTTCCATACCTTATTGTTTTGATGCTTCCATATACTCCATAGAGTCACACCGAAAATGTACTTTTGCTGCTGATCCAGATCTTGTAAGATAGAAAACACATTGGTTGGAAAGCTTGCATTAGTATCAAAGGCAGCCATCAAAGGGCTCCATAAGCCAATGCGTTGCCAACAACGCATGCTTTTACTACACATAAAGAACATATGAGCATTATCTTCACCAAATTCATCACACACCACACACCTATCTGTACACTGAACTCCTTTTGCTTGCAAGCGGATTCTCATGGGCAAACAATTACGACAAGCTCTCCACAGTAAGTTCTTAACCTTCGGGGGCAATTTTAAGCTCCAAACACAATTCCAAGTTCTTAACCTTTGAATTGGACTCAAAGACACTTGTTCATGTGCTGATCATTTGTTCTCTAGTTCTTAATGAGGTTCGATTGCTCAGTCTTTTGAGTATATTTAAGGACTTTTCGAAATGTTATGATCATTTTTGCATTAGAGAAGGTAATTTTTTTTACAAATGCATTAGAGAAGGCGATGTTTTGCTTCTTTAATAATGTTACTTTATTATTAAAAAATGGATGCCAAAATTTAATAGTGATAAATCAACTTACCTTGAGGTCGGTCCTATTTCTCTCTCTAAGTTATCTCTTCTTTATTTTTTCTCGTTGAAGAGTGGTTTTGATTAAAAAATTTACCCAAAATTACCTATTTTCATCATTTTCTCAATATATTGATCTAAGTAACTGATTTTTACATAGATCTAAAGTTTTTTCTTCTCCGTGCTTTCTGCTTTCATAGTCTTAGCATGGTAGTGTATTGTTTGTCGTCTTGTGTGATGTTGTTTAGTTTTCCGTCTATTCTGGTGTTCGTATTGAAATATGTACTTCAGTTTTTTTTTTGACAAAAGCAAAGTTAACTATTATCATTAATCAACCAATGTTCAACACAAGAAGGATAAGAATAAAAAATATGGTGACTAGCCCAAGAACAGGCCGCCCTAGCTAAAGTATGAGCAACCATGTTCGCTTGTCTCCTAACAAACTTCACTTCGAAGTTGGAATGCAAAGATAAGTGATAAATAATACTAGAAACAATAGAATAAAATTCCGAATCACCATGGCCCGAAGATGATAGAGCTTGCACTAGAGTAGCTGAGTCATACTCGAAGACAACCCGATCCCATCTATTCCCATCAGCAAAGTGAATGGCCTCGAGTAAGGCTATTGCCTCCCCCTCCAAAACTGTCATATTTGCCCTCAGCCATTTCGTTTGAGCCCGAATAAATTGCACACGAGAGTCTCTAACACAACACGCAAAAGACGTAATATGGCTACGATCATGGAATGCGGCATCCACATTGCACTTCAACCATGTCTCGCGCGGTTTCTCCCAAACTGAGTTGTTACCTTGCACTCTATTCTGCCCGTGTTGCACAACTGGTGGTGAGGGCTGTTTATGAACCTCCTGCTATTGCTGCCATGCATCTAGTGTTGTCCTCCCAATGCTTTTTGAAGTATGATAAGCGTCATTCCAAATGACATCATTACGTGCAGCCCAAATTTGCCAAAGAAGTAAAGCCACCTGACCTGCAATGTCTCAGCTTTCGGAACAACATATGTCAAAAACAAAATTTACCAAACTGCTCACAGTGCCGACTCGCGATTGCAACACAATCGAAATCCCTGCCCAATACTAACTCTCACGCGCCCACAAAATATGTACTTTATGAAGGGATCCTCAACAACCCACAAAAGCATGCCAATCATCCTCAACAGCCATATCACACCAGGGACAGATCACCTCACATTGTACATGCTGTGTTTGTAGACGAAGACACGGCGAAACACACTCCCTGCAAATCCCCCCTAACAAATTACGTGCTTTATGAGGGGAGTTCACCTTCCAAAATATGTACTTCAGTTAATTATAGATTCAATTATTGATTTTGACGTTAACTCTAGAGATCCAAATGTATGGATATTCTTATCACTTTGATTTTATCATACTCTATATGCATTTTGTCGTAGTAAGCTATTAACTTGGTGATGTGAGTTTGATCGTAGATTCATTCTTTGCAATTTTAACGATGTTGAATATGTTGTTGTATTTGATATACTCCATCAATTTTAAATGAATATTGTTTTGTTTTTATAAAAAAAAATAATGCATATTAATGTTTATTTGAGGATAAATTTGAGAAACATATAAATCGATAATACATTGAAAAAATAAATGTTAACACTTCATATAAGCTTGCTTCATTTCCAAAAACAATTATTAACATGTAATAGGTAGAGTGGCGACTCCACTTGTCTACCGTTAAGGCGGAAATGTCATTGACATTGATCAGTTAAATTGTGATACATAAACCAATTCATTTTTTTTTCTCTTTCTCACACACACATATGTTATGTTTATGTTTTAAAAAAAATTGTATTGTCTCTTATCACATTTGAATTGGCCAATATCATGTGACATTATGTCACGCAAGTGCATTCCGTAGAGTAGAGTGAACAAATAATTTATTTTCCTGGTTTTGTCTATCTTATACAATATTGCATAGATAAAGACAACTATTTTTTTTTTGGAAACAACAATTGTATTATTTAATATAAAATACAAGTTCTAGGATAAATTTACTATTTTTTATTCTAATACTCCACTATGTAAGTTTGCACATGATAAAAACACTCATTTTTATAACCAATTATATATGTGAAGTATTCACAATTGTTTAACTAATAAAATACTAAAGAAATGCATGTATTCCAAATTTAGCTTGGATTGTCTATGAGTATAACCAAATTTTAGTATTTCTTACTGATTTTTAATAAAATTTACAAAATACATTTTAAATGCATGTATTCACAATTGTTTAATTAAATTCATTTTAAAAAATACATTATTAAATTTAAAAATATTATATTTTAAAAGGATGAAAATACTCTATTTATTTGGTATAAATGTTATATTAACATAAAACAATACGAAACTAATTTTTATTTTATTTTCTTAATGTCGTATTAATTATTTAATTTTAATTTTGCATTTAATTTTAATTTAAGTACATCATTTCAGGACAAAAACTTAGCCACATAATCACAATAGATATAGTTTAAATTCTTTTCGAGACATTTTCAAAATAGTCATTAATATCACTTTAATTAATTATAATTTTATCTTTCTCTTTTTCTTCCTATAAAATAATTACGTATATCACTCTGTCTTATTGATAATATAGAATGAATTAATATAAAAAATTGAATAAATTAATATAATTTAAAACTTACCATTTATATAATTAACGTGATAAAGGAAAAAAATTGAGAAGTAAATTATTATTATTTTATTAATTTTAAAAATTGTGTAAATAATTTTTGGATAACGTTCCTTAAAAAAAAAAAAACTTTTGGATAACGTGGGAGTATTTTTCAATTGTTTAAATTTCTTTACTTTAGTCAAAAAAATGTGTCAAAATAAATTTTCAGTCAACATTTTTTTCTTTAAGTAGGAGTATTTAAGACGTGCACGAAAGTTTATGAGTAAGTAGTACTAAGAGTCATCAGTATCATTTATAGTCTGAATGTGACTGTGTGAGGTTGAATTGAAACCTTCAAAATAATTATCGGATTTGGCATAAGAAAACCTTCAAAATAAAGAGTTAAGGAATCTACAAATAGAAATTTTGTCTTGTAAATATAAGATGTCACTTTTGATAAAGTAATAATTGCATAACTTTTTCATGAAAACTTACATGTTTTAGATGCATAACCACTGCCCTTAGAACACTGGTTAGCGTTCTAAAAAAAATAAAATAATAAAGAGTTAAAACACCCAACAACACAAAATAATTATCAGATTTGATCTTCTCATATTATGAATTAAGAACAAATCATGCTAACTTGTGACCTAAGGACACATGTTAAACAATCCAAAAGTAAAAATATTTCCTTAAAATTTTATGTATTTAGTTAAAAAATTTATGTATTCAATTAATTAAAAGTTAAAATTTTTATGTATTCAATTAACTAAAAGTTAAAATTTTAATTCAATACACGGATTTCATCAAAATACTTCTATATTTGAATCATTAACTTGTGCTTTAAGTGCACAAGTTAACATTTCTCGTTAAGAAAATATGACAGGGGAAAAAATAAAATGATGATTTTAATAATTTGTACTTTTTTCTTCCTAAATTAAAAAAAAAAACTCATTTTTTTCTCAAAATATAAAAAAAAGACCAACTTCAATCCTATTTAATAATGTTATTAAAATCATTTTTTCAACAAAAACTTTTACTTACTCTCGTGAAATTACATTTAATTTGCCCTCGCTATCATAAAACTTATTCCAAGAAAAAAAAAAACTACTGATGCACTATAAATGCGCAACTTTGTTTTTCTACAAATTATTATGTTTTGACTTTCTTAATTTTTTTTACATATGATTTCAGACTGATGAAATAGTTACTAACTACTATTAAATCAGATACATCAATTATTTCACTACCAAAAAGATACATCAATTGTTTAATGAATTTAAAAAGTCAATTGTTTATTGTATATAAGACTGGATGAAATAAAACATATTTTAAGCAAAAAATCATAGTAGAGGTTTTTTTTTTCCTTTAACCCTCCGATTCTCAGGGGAAAGAGACTCTAGTAATTCGGAGTTCGCCCGTGAGGTAAAAATAGTTTGGCCAAGAATTATTCCACCTAAGAATTGAATTCGAGTTCTCCAAACAATTCGTCATTCGTAAAGCACATTTACCATTTGAGCTAAAAAATCCTATCAAAATAGTTTTACTTTTATGAAGAAGAAAAAAACAAGAGAGCTCATTTTTACTAATTTTCCTCTATCATATTCATTACTTCATCCATTTCACGATGAGTGTCTCTTTAACAAAAAAAAGTTGTTTCAAAATGAATGTCATATTCACTTTTTAATATAAATATTTCCAATTTTACTCTCTAATTAATGTTGTGAACACTAATTCTATAATACACACTCTTATCACTATTATAAGCAAAAACTTTTCGTTTAGTTTCATTGAATAAATGATGTATGCAGTCTATATTATAAACTACACACACAATTCATTCAATGAATCTAAATAATTAATTTTTGGTTATAATAGTAATTGAATGTGTAGTCTATTATACTTTTGTGGGAAACACATCAATAATTATTAGGTATAATTTAGTAACTCTCAAGACATTAATTAAACTAGGAGTAAGTTTATATTAAAAAGTTACTATGTCTTTTGATAATTTTTTTCATTTTTTATTTTTGTTAAGTAGTTTTGTGGTTAGAATTCACCTTTTTCAAGATGAATAAGTGGGGTGTCTGAGATTCAAACCACAATCTCTGCATATAACAATGCATGTCCCTACCAACTGAATTATGTTCACGGAGTCTTTCATTTTTTGTTTGTGTGTAGAAACTCTAAACAATATTCATTTTAAAATGCAGGGAGTATTTAGTAAATATCAAAGAAAGAAATAATGGAGTAAAAGGGAATTGTGAAAGGTGGTATGGTGAGAGAGTGCACTTATTGACATGTGTTAATGCAGAGAGAGAGAGAAAGAGTCTATATGGTTTAAGGAAGGAAACATCCGTTCAAGCTCAAGCTGCTGAACTCAACTACACATAAGTCATAGCATACCATACAGTACACAAAGAGTACTACAAAAGAAGCCAGTGTTGTCTGTGGGGCACCACACTTTCTGTTTCAATTTGAAACATGACATGCATAGATTCTGGTTAGTACAGTACCAAATTCCCATTTGTTTTTTTTTCCTTTTCAACATATATACTGAATTTCCAACCTTATCATTTTGTTTCTTTTTATTTCTGTGAATATTCTTAGGAATTAGTCATTTATAGAGAAACTTTCATTTTTTTGAAAATTTTAAATAAGAGGTTTTTTTTTAATGATTTTTGGCATGTAAATGAAACATCTTCCTCATATGTGATTTGGTCTTATTTGTTCTTTTTGTAGGTGCATGTAAAAATTGATATGTTCATTTATATTATTTTATACTTATCTCGCTACAAATTTTAGCTCTTGCAATTTCTTAGCATATATTTTGTACTATTAATAACTGTGAGAAATAGTTGCTCTTGATTGAAAAATCTGTATACCTAAGTTCCGGTTTCTAAATTCATTGTGTTTTCTGTTATTATTTATTTTAAGGTAATTGATCATTTCTATTCTATTAGGTAAGCCTTGGATGTAGTGGAAAACAATGAAGCACTCATGGCCATGGGGGACTTGTTCTGAATCTGATGTGCAACTATCCTCTATGTCCGAAAATCTGACTTTGAAAATGAGTGTTTTGCAACAAGAATGCCACAAGACTAAGCCACTAGTTTTTCAATTTCAAGACCAAGATTCTTCTTCTACTCAATCAACTGGTCGTCAATCTTATCTGGAAGTTGGTTCGGAACAATCCGGTAACTATTCGTAATTAAATCTGTTACATAACTGCATTTAACTCTTGTTATCAATTGTTTTTTTTTGTTAACTATCCGTAGATTATTAGACATGTGGTTAGTAGTTAGTTAGTAGTTAGAAATCAGTAGATGAACATAATTTACTACTTTGTGAATGCCTATTTAGACTTGATGTAATTCATCACTTGAATTCATTTTTCTCATTTGAATCATTTTACATTCATCTATAGCTGTAAAAAAAATACTATACACTTTTAGACTTTTCTCTCTTCTTCCTTCATGGATATGTTTTCTACTATCAAATTCTACCCAAAATCCGTTGGGCCACTCGGGTCACGCTCCAAATATCTAGTCTTGGATGCGAGGGGAGTGTGTTAAGAGTCACACAATTGATGGGATGTGGCCTGAAAATGAGTTTATAAGTGGGAGACATACGTCACCTTACAAGCCTATTTTGTAGGGGTTGAATTAGGCGCAACCCAAATTCAAAGAGAGTACTTGGTACGCAATGTTGTAATAGAAAGAAAAAAAATGAAGTGATACAAATTTGCAGTTATGATGCAATTGTTATGTAATATATCTCATCAGGAAAAAAATTTAATATTTTAGACAAATAAACTAGTATTAGAAAGCTGTTGGAGTAAAACAGTTAAACTTTTGTCACTTCGTAATGCATATTGATGAGTATTTGCTCTAGGTTCAATTTCTTTCCAGTATAACAATTCCTCTGCTTGTTCAACACTTAGCGAAGCCGGCGGAAAGAGTGTGGAAGGTATCATCAGGTCATCTGCAGGGAGTCAAGATTTTACTTTGCCTCCTTCTCAACTGGATCACAACCAATCACTTGTAAGTATATATGTGTTTGTGTGTTGGTGGAAAGAAGATAGCAAGTGTTGTCAATTGTGGATTGCACAAAATAGCATTTCCTTCCAATGTTATAGTGTCGCTATAGCCTCTATTTATCAAAATTTTGTACTCAATAGGCTATCACAGATTAATTGCAATTTATTCAAATTCCGCTACGCTATAGCATTGTAGTGCCACTATTTGACAACACAGAAGATAGTTGCAAATTTTTTTCTTACAGTTTGCCTTTCAGGCTCATGTTGCATTCCCTCATGCTGAGACATGCTCTAATGGCCTACTAGCAGCTCCATATGGATCACGGAATAATGTAAGGTTTTAGAGTTTGTTCATTTCTTTTACCTTGTCTGAAAAATATTTGCACGAAAAATTATCGCATCCTATTTATGTTTTTATCTGGAATGTATTTTGTATGTATCTGAGGTAATCACTTTATCATTGTTCCACCTTATGTGTTTAAAGTTTGGTACAATGCTGCCTTTGCTTCTGATTTTGCAGTGTAGTCTTTGTTATGTCACAAAATTAGAAAAAGAGAAACACCTTTATAGGAAAACATGCTATTCTTATTGCAACTTTTCCTTTTGAATTTTGAACGAATTATGTTCAAAGATTTTTGTGATTCTTCCGCATAGTTGTTCGTTTGAGTAAATGCTGCAGTGGTTGAATCCTATTTATGCCATTTACTAAGCTTCTCACAAATGTTTATCGATTCTATTGGTTGGTTTTCAATTTATATCCAAATTCCATTGATGGTGAATTCTGTCTATCACCAAATTCTGAAGTATACATACATGCTATAAAAATCTTGCCAGGTTCATCATGCTCAGCTAGTAGGAATGCCTCCTGTTCGGATTCCTTTGCCTCTTAATCTTTGTGAGGAACCAATTTATGTAAATGCAAAGCAGTACCATGCTATTATGAGACGTAGACAGTATCGTGCAAAGCTCGAAGCACAGAACAAACTTGTCAAAAATCGGAAAGTAAGCGTACTTCTTTGTTTCCTTTTTCTCTAAGGAAAATTTCTCTTTATTTCTCTCAATAACATTTTGAATATTGTCTTGCAGCCATATCTACACGAGTCGCGCCATCTGCATGCATTGAAGAGAGCTAGAGGCTCTGGCGGACGTTTTCTAAATACGAAAAAGCTCCAAGACCATGGCTTTAATTTTTCCACCACCACTCGGTTGAATCCGAGTGGAAATGTGCTGGAATCAAGAGTACATCAAGTAGAAAAGTATAAAGATGGTGCTTCCACAACCACTTGTTCTGAAATCACAAGTGCTTTTAATAGTGACGACATGTTCCAACAACATGAATCCGACTTCAGATCATGCGGTTATCCTTCTCATATGCAGGATTTATCAGCCGATGCCGGTGGTGGTGGTGGTCGGAATCAACACCGCCTATATGTCCTTATGCGAGAGACATGATTAGAACATTCTAGCAATGAATTATTCTTCTCCATTCAGATGAAGAAGAGTAATACTTGTTGCTTTCCATTGGGAAGTCATCCTTGGCTCATTTTGAATTATGTCTTAATAACTAGTTTTGCTTGCTAATTATTCAAGAATAAGGATAGAAAAATCTTTGCTTTGATATCATGTTTTGTAGCCATGAAAATGTTTGGCTAAAGAAACACTTTAAAGAATTAAACTATATTTTTGTCATCAAACTATATTTTTGTCCAGGACTGCCAAATGACTTGTTGAAAATCAAACGGTGTTGAATGTGTAGGTTTGATTTTATATATTGATGCTTTTGTTGTTTTAGTAACAAATCGGTGAGATGATGTTATCCTAATTAATTACTCCGTCCCAAATTAATTACAAGTAGCTTTTGAGAAAAGTAATCGTTCTTGATAAGTACACCCTCTAGCAAAATTTTGCATTTTAAATTCATTCATTTTTTGCATTTTAAATTCATTCATTTAATGGTCTTTATAATACAAATGAATGATTAATGATATTTTTTATATTATATCCGTAACTATTTATTACTTTATCTTTTTTTCAATTCTTTAATTTATATTTCTCATATCATTTATTAAGGATGATTTTGTAGTATTTTTTAATACTCATTTTATTTTAAGTCGTTGTATAACCTATATTTGAGGGACCGAAATCAAATGTGCCACATATTGGTTCGGCTCAAAGTTCGATTGAAGTTCAACATGAACCTTTTAATTTGTGAACAACTCGATTTGACTCAATAGATTCAACATGATTCACTTTATTCGAAAGTAATTTTATTTTTTTGTAAAAGAAGAAAAATCTTTAGATCTTTTAACCTTTTAATGTGTTTGAAAACCAAATTTAAAATTAAAATAAAAATCATCACAAGGATAATAGGTTGAAATGATAGACACAAATAGAAAGTTCACACCTACATAAACATCAAATAAATATAGGAAACTAAAAACACATCCATTTACCAACACCCCGTGACAAAAGCACACCAAAATTAGTACAATAACCGAGAAGAAAAACCAACAAAATTCCACAACTAGAATTGAGAATATTCTTAAATTACTCTTCCACATTCAAACAAGTCGAACCACATATAACTCAAATTCAGCTCAATTATATTTAACAAACTTAATTTTCTGCTCAAATTCAACTTATTTGGTTCATGAATCAAGTTCATTGAGTTAATTGAAGTGTTGAGTTCCGAAATATGTTCAACTTGACCTGATTCATTGCCAGCCTTGGCGATGAGTAATACAAAGGAAAATGTACAATGTACAATAAATACAAATATAAAATAATATAGGGTTAAACATGTGTTTGGTCCCTACAAAATATGGACTTTCTAAATTTAGTTCTTACATAATTTTAATAGTTTTTTAATCTCTACAAATTATGTTTCCTGCATGCAATTTTAGTCTCTACTAAAACTAAATTGGTTCAAGGCACTTGTTTCCTATGTCATTTGAGCGAATTGTGATTTACCTCATGTGATTTTTTATTTTTTTTAGATTTAAACATTGTAAATATTTCTTTAGATATTTGTGACATCAAATTTCAGGATTAAAGATATTTTATTTTTATTTGAGTGAATTTTGGTTTACTCATTGCAACATCATCTATTTTGTACGGTCAGATTTCACGAAACGCTAAAAACAAAGAATCCTCAAATTAAAAGGTTGGAATCTAAAAAAATAAAAAATACAGGAAGGAAAACTATATCCTTCAAATGGCATGGGAAAGAACTTTTAACCATTTTTTTAATCTTAAATTTTAGAATGATTTCTTTTGAAGGTATGTTTAGAAAATTATAATAAGTTTATTTACTATGATTTAGAATTTTTTAACATGCTATTAATTAAATATGAATTTTTTTAATGTCAAATGTCCAAAATAAAATTAACGAAAATTCGAATTTAGAAATCAAAATTTGAGCTCTTTTTTTTTTCTTCGAAAACATGCCTATAAAATGTCAATTAAAAATACTTGTTGACTCATTTGCATAGACAAGTTGTCTTTAGGAAAATTTGGTAGAGACTAAAAAGTAAAAACATACTATTTTAAGCTAAAAGAAAATTTGTTGAAGAAAAAAAAAAAATTCCTCCAAGATCGAATCAAGAAACTCCTCTCACGAGTTTCCTTCTAAGTTTTCCCTTCCTTTGGTTAGTTTCATATATTCTTCAAGGATTATGGCTGGTTGTGTTATGCATCATTTGATGATTATAGTTTAACTCCCTTGTGGTTTTCCAAGCTACTATCTTTCTTTTTTCCAATCAACAACAATATTCAAGATTCAGTGCCTACATACAACCAGTCTCAGAAGGACAACATGAAACAGAATGAAAGAATATACCAGAAACATTGATCATCCCCCTCCCCCAAAACAGGTACCAACTAATCCTTTTTCATATACAAAGAAGCACACATTATGGGTAATAGATGAATAATTAAAATAAATTACTTTGAAGAAAGAAAGTTATTGATTATAAAAAAGATAGAGACAAAGTTATCAAACTCAAAGTCACGAAAATAAAACCTTTCTTTTCATGTAACTCTAGTTAATAATAATAATAGTAATAATAGAGAGAAGAAAGTCTGTAATGATAATATAATATACTACTTGACTCAATAAATAAAAAAAAAAAATGACAATTTATTCAAAAAAAATTTAAATTAAATACTAAGCTAATAGTTCGCCAAAAAAATTAATACTAAACTAACAGAATTAGACCATAAACTTAATTAATCCCCGTGAGCTTGGTTGTTGGTAAGGAAATCTTTAATCTCTTGCAACCCACTTGCTTCTTAACCTCTGGCCTTAGCCCCGTCTCAAACTTGATGCACTTGGACCTATAACCTTCAGAAACCACATACAACGGGTACCTCGACAAGCTTTACTTATAATGATTATGAAACCCTAGCTTTCATGAGTTATTCTCTTCTTCTTGTTCAAATGTAATGCTTTTGGTGTGATTTTAGTTCCATTTTATTACGTTTTTTATTTATTTTAATTTTCAATGAGAATAAAAGAAAAAGTAGAGATTTTGATGTAAAAGAAGAAGCTACCAAAGCCACGAAGTTGATTGATGAAACAAAGGCTCTTGAAGACCAAGATAATGCGAGAAAGCCAAATTTTCAGAGCTAGATACGATCAGCACGTATCCATTGTGTAGCCAACCCAAAGAGAGGAGAAGGATTCGTATGCAAAATTCATCACTTCACACTTGGAAACTTTAGATTTCTCTCATTTTCATCTAGTTCTTTGCTCTTGCAATTTCTACATTCAATAAAATTCAGGTTTTTATTCATTTTTGTAACATCCACAATTTTCATGACCAAACATTTATTTAATTATTATTGGTATTATTATAGTTATTAATATTGTTATTACTTATTATTACCCTCCAATTTATGACTAGTTAGATTACTCGCAAAATGATACATGCTTTGATTATGGGTTAATGTTAGAAGACTAGATCAAGTATGATATTAAAGTAAGAATTCTGCTCTTTACCCAAAAGTTTTGCTCATTCTCAACTGAACTGACTAAAATACCCCTACGCATGTTAACTCACGCAAAGATTTACACTAGCGTGAGTTAACTCGTGTTGCGGGAGTTCTTTTCAGTTGGGAATGAGCCAAATATGTTGGGTAAAGAGCGTGTCACCAAAGCCAACCTCTCAAGTAGCCCATAACTAAGAATGGAACTTGGGTAGAATTATTAGGTTTATCTAAGGACAATTTAGTAAATACCGATCTTCTAATCCTTTTATCTTCTCTCACGGTGACCACACTAAGACACAATCACCACATTTTGCTTTTACGTATCATTCCATCCTTCATCTTGTTCTCACTACATGATACCATCCTTCACCCCATACCCACAATCATTTTGATTATTGTAATCTCTTACCAAATTACAAAACATGCAAAGTGATTCATTAAATTCTTCTTCAATAAATCAAGGAGGAATTAGTGAGAGAGATGACCAAGAGAGATGATGAGGGCTGAAGAGAGAAAGAGGATCGATTGAGAGGTAGAAAGAGAGGTCGGTAGAGATGAGGTATAAACCATGGGAGAGGAGCTGAAGTTTCATCCACAAAGAGAATAGAGGAGAATCCACCATTGGAGAGATTAGGGTTCACCTTGGAGATTAATTTGGGAATTTTATCATTATCTTCTTTCAAGAAACAAATAAGGTAACATAGAAAACCCTCATAAAAACCTCTCATAGGTGTGTTTAGGTTTTGCGAATGTTGTCGATATGTTTTAGAAATTTTCCTTGTCCTTGTTGGTATAATGAGGTGGTTTTGTTGATTCTTGATAGCTACTAGCTTAAATTCGTATTTGCCTACATGTGGTATTTTAGTCATAAGTTTTTCTCTGGACCTCCTTTTTGAACGATTGTTAATTTTCTGGAAAATAGACCCTCCTCGGGCTTTAGTTTGAACATAAATTTCTTAGGCTAAGACTTAATATAGGTATTTTAATGCATGTTACAAGCTTGCCAAAAATTACTGTCCTGTATTTTAATATGGGACCAATTGGATTATGTCCACGTATGAGTTATGTGTCCACGTATGAGTTATGTATCTACAGTAAAAGTTTCGTAAATTTATGAATTCATTTCTACCCCACGTTCACGGTTATTATCGACTGTTATTTATGAATTCTAATGTTCATATGTATGCAATCGCATGGATGAAGTCGTTAAACCTCTTGTCATTGAATCGTATCAGCTGATTATATTACTATATATATATATATATATATATATATATATATATATATAAACCTTATATTAGATGTATGATATAGGGTGAGGTTAGGGTTCATCCTTGCAAGGTGGATTCTTCGTCTATATATGACGGGTAGTTGGCAAGCGAGTGTAAACGGGGCACCATTTACGGGACACTGTAATTGCCCAGTCTTACCATAAGTTAAGTATGCCTCAACAAGTTGGATATGAAAAGAAAAACTAGAATACGAAGTGCCAACAAGTTGAGTATATTCAAGTCATTGGGTCCCCTCACACTCGGTGACTTGAATATGTATGTTAGATATGTGTGATCATTGAATTTATGAACAAAATGATTAAACACTTTAGGGCAAACCTGGATAAACATGGACCTCCAGTAGAAAGGCAAATCCTGAATGTTAAATTATGATTAAGTATATTGTTAGATTTGGCAATATGAATCTTTATGTGAATGAATTATAAGTCAAGTTGATTATATGTTCAATATGAACAAGTAGCCTTAATTATGAGTATTTGTTGAAAGAATTTTCCATACTTAGCACACCGGTATGGCTGGTAAACATCGTTGAACTATTATATTTTATTCTATATTACTGAGTTATGTTCACTATGTTTTTGGGGTGATGTTTCCAGGTTTAGCAGTGAACATTGGAGGACTGAGGAGTATTTAGTAGCTCGTCAGCCGTCAATGTTATAAGTTGGAGCTAGATCACGTCAGAGTCTAGAACATTAGATGTTATTTTTATACGTTTGACGAAATTTCATTTAGCTGTACAATTTTAAAGAGTTATTTTCTTTAAGTTGTAAATATATTTCAAGTCATCCAAAATAAATTGTTCCGCTTTTAGCATTTTTTTTCCTTAATCTGCCGAAGTATCATTATGGGTGTTACAATTTTTGTATATTGTTCAACGTTTTTGCTTGATTTTTCTACATTTACGATGATCATGATGAGTGAGTAGATTCTTTTGTCTTGGGATTGTGAGAGAAATTCAATGATATATTTTCTATAATCCCAATTCTTTCCGTTTGTTATGGGGTTCAACTCTTTTATTCCAATCATATTGTTAATCGCGCTTGTAGTTGTAGCTAAAAAAAACCTTAGCTACATGTTTTTAGACATCAAATTAAAGACCAAAAGATGAAGTGTAATATCTAACATAAAATTGGACAAGAGAATCAAAACATGAAAATCGTCTAGATTATTCTTAATGGATATGTCAACAATTTTGTCTAGTTCAAGACATAATTTTTTACTCTGAAAGGAGACATCAGGTACATTAATTTATCTCATCTTAAAAGCTTGATTCCCATAACATACAAGAGGAATTGGGTTGTAGTTTCTATCATTGTGATGAACCAAAATCTTAAGTCGTTTTTTTTATTATAACTTTCAATCATCAACCATTTTTCCAACAATCATTCTTTTAGATAATGAAAATAGTAAAAAGGAATTGGTACTCAAACAAAGTCTCTTTGAGATCAATAATTTTATTACGGACGAATGTTAAGGACACTCTTTTTTCAACACTCTCTTTAACACTCGTTCTCCTATTGGATAAAAACAATGTATAACCCACCACTTTTAAGTGGAACCCATTTTCAAAGTGTGAGACCCACCATGATTTAAGTCAATAAAAAAGTGAGTGTTAAAGATAGTGTTAAGAATAGAGTGTTAGCACTACTCTTTTATCATGTGATAGAGTCGTGCACTTACGGCCTATCATGCCACACTTAAAGTACCTTACTTCACAAAATTCACTTCCTTCAAGTTACATATATCTTATGGATAATACTTTACCAAGAACTCATATCTAAACAAACCCCATGTGATCTCCACCCCCCTTCTTTCCAGACGTTCACGAACATTGCCCCACCATTGTTCTGCTTCCCCAGTTAACATGAATGCTGCCATATACACTTTATGATCCTCCGGGCAAGAAATCCCTCTAAGAACATTTTCAACCTCTTGCATCCATCTTTCTGCTCCATTAGGGTTATAGTTACCCTCAAAGCTTGGAGGATTCGCCTGGTCGAAACGACCCATCACCTCGATTATGTCATCATATACATCCCCCGTACTAACATTTTGAATGTTTGTAGCAGTTTGAGTGTCAACCTGTAAAGGCGCTTCCCAAATCGTTGCATGAGATTCAGTCATGGCTTGCATTGCTCGTCTTGTCACACTAATAGTAGCTCCAAAAAACCCAGAAACTCCAGTGCCATTCCTTCCTCTAATCATCGATGCCTGTAAAGGCGCTGCCCGAATCGTTGCATGAGATTCAGTCATGGCTTGCATTGCTTGTCTTGTCACACCAGTCGTAGCTCCAAAAAAACCAGAAACTCCAGTGCCATTCCTTCCTCTAATAATCGCTGCCTGCATCAATTGATTAAGCTAATCAAAAGCAATAAATTAAGCATGGAAAATAAACAAACAATATTAGTAAAACTAGTCATGAACATTGTGAAATAAAACAATACCCTCTCCGTCCCTTAATATAAGAGTATTTTACAAAAATCATGGATATTAAGAAAAATTATTGGAGTAATAAATTTGTGTGAAAAGTGTGGAACTATTATTAAATTGTCTCTTACATATAAATGCATTCAACGATGATTTTTCATATTTTAAGGCAATCAATAGTATTAATAAGGAGTATGGTTGAAAAAGAGTACCGAATATATCTAAAAATTTGTAGATGATCGTATATTTAAAAATAATTGCATTCTTATAAATAATCTTATAATTAGAGACGAAGAGCGTAGTAAATAGAACAAAGAATATCATTCAACATTTAAAAGAGGGCATACATAGGAAAACATAGCAAGCAACACCTTTGGCCTATTGTGGACAAAACCGAGCTCTGATTACCGCTTAATATTATTTAGTCATTTGAAAAAATAAGTTGGAAAAAGATCGAACTGCTTATTGACCTTAAAGACAATAGGGACTTGAAATTCATGTAGAAAGTATAATAATAAGAAGTAGACATACCTCTACACTAACTAAGGTTACTACTATTGATCACACACTCTTGAGTATAATACTAAGCCAAATTAATCCCATAAATCACAAAATCAAACACATTCATTATAATATTTAATATGTATAACTTATATGAGATAGATAAGGACTAGTAAGAAATGAGGTGTTACATGATTTGTTGGTGAGCTATGATGATCCGAATTTGTGATGGTCTCTATGAGGTGAATACGAGAGTTTTGAAAAATAGCACATTTCCAAATGTCATCGTTGTCTTGGAGAATTTTGCCATTGAAGATTAATGTCTGGTTGGACACCGGAATTCCTTGGTATTTTTCAACTTTTTCTTTGATCTCCAAAATTGTGTCGAAAAAACCTACTTCAATTGAAAACTGTGTTCCTCTCTGCACTACAAAAGTTACATCCATTGTATTTAACTAAAATAAAATAAAATGATATTTATTTCTTTGTGTAGCTATTGAAAATCTTAATATAATAACTAAGGAATATGTAAATTCCCCATGGTTAAGAAGCCATGGGAGAAACTAGTAGTTAGTAAATGGATCATACAAAACTGAACTATCACCCTAAGGATGTAGATTTTGTTAAAATGATGGGTTTGACAAGAAAAATTGCCCTCATTATCCTATATATAACCCAACACAAGAAAAAACTATGTTCACACTTATAATATCATATTTGTACTTGCATTTTTATGGTACAATGTATTTTTCATTTTTAGTCAGAGTTTTTTTTTAATAGAATTTTAGTCAGAGTTAAATTAATATAATGTTATTATTAAATATTATGATTTTAGATTAATAGATAAATTATATAATTAATTAATATATATTATTATTACTTAATAAGAAAATAAAACTCTAATGATTTAAACATGTAAAGGAACAAGTACTCATCTTTAGCGACGTCTTCTTAATATAGAAAATTTGTATCAAAATGAGAAATTGTTTTCTCTAAAGATAACTTTTCAACATAAAAAATTATATCTGATTTCTTTCACTCTCTTCTCAACATGATAAATAAACAAAGAATAAAATGTAATTGACTAGTTCCTGTGGAGAAAGTAGTTTCTATACTAATAAAAGGATCATATGAAAAGGGGGGAAGGCATCCTAAGGATGAAGGGTGTGTGTGTTTGTTTTTAAAATCACAAGGATGAGAAAATTTTATTAATAACGTTTAAACTAATAGTCATTTTATAATTGCCTTCGGAGAAATTTAAATCATGTCCCTATGGATTCACAAGAATAAAATGTCCTTAACAACATGAAATTGTACCTAATATTTATTTCATGTTGTTACCATTGAGCTTACACTCTATGGACACATATACTGTGCTAAGATGTTTGCTATAACATACAAAATAGTCATCATTATCCTATAGATAATTCAACGTAATAAAAATTTCATTTACGTTTATACCATATTTGCATTTTCATTTTTCGGCACAATGTATTTTTTATTTTTATTTAGTCAACGCGGAGTTAAATTTATATAAAACTATTTTACATATTATGATTTAAATAACTTAATTAATATATGTTATGATTGTTTAACCAAGCAATTGGGTTTAATTGATTAATGAGATCCACCAAAGGACGAAATATTCAAGAAAAATCTGAGTTTGATTTCTGGATGAAACGATTTTTAATCAAATTTTATTTACCTTTCGAACTCTGGTTTACCAGTGGCCTTTTTCCTTGGTAACCGGAAGTTAACACAAAAAAATGTTATTATTATTTACACCTAATACATATTATAACATTATTAGTCAATTAAATTTAGGGTAAGGTAAATTCCCCTCAACCGATTGATGATTATGTGAATGGAAACACAACCGGATGTGAGTTATTTGAATGTTTAATTTTTTTTTTTTCTGTTTTGTTGCTTGTCCTTGTTGCTTGAGGATAAGCAACAATTTAAGTTTGAACTTGTGATGATGGAACATAATATGATATTTTTGGCTATATTTTTAGTTATTTCTTTTGCATTTCAAGGCAAATAAGAGGTCATTTAGACGAGTTGTCAATAGTTTGAGAAATATTTTGTATTGTTTTCATTCGAGTCGTTATAACAAAGCATCATGTGAAGTATCGAGGATATGACGATTGAAGATCAATGGTTCTTAGAAGGTCTTTGAAGACAATACAAGTTGAAGAAAATTCATTTCATGTTCCAAGTCATGTCAAGACGGAAGAACACTCAAAAAGGGATGAAAACAACAAAATTTGCACAAAAGCTACTGGGTCATGTGCCCCTACACATGAACGATGCACCCTTGTGCATGAGGTAGTCTTGGCTACTACCCCATGTGCCCCTGTGCGTGAAACCATGTGCCCCCGCGCATGGCTTGCGGGCATAAATTGTTGCCTTCTTGTTTTTCAAGTTGGATCGATGGAAAAAACTCAGTTTTATTCTCTTAGCCTATGTAATGATGTACTATAAATAGAGACCATTGCAAAATCTTTTATTGATTTAGAAAGCTAGCGGTACAAGACAAGAGTCAAGCATTAGAGCTTCAAGGCAAAGGATCTTCATCCTTCTATTGTTTTCTCTAGGGTTTGTTTTTTCTATTGTTTTGTAATGATGTCGGTTGCCATGTGCAACTAAACCTCTTTGATTAGGGTTCCACGATGAGCCTCTTATTATTTGTTGAATTCAATTAATAAATTGTTTATTCAGTTTATGATTCAAGTGTCCAATTTAATTTGTATATGTCTATTTCTATATCAAATCTTAGATGGAGAATATTAAGATTGACAACCCTAATTCCGTCTGAACCATACAATAGTAAATTATTTAGTTTCTAACTTAAATTCTTTTAATCGAATCTATGTATGAAGTTAGGGTTTTGGCTCATCTGAAGGGAACGCCGCAATTGTAACTGGTTGAATTGCGGAAATATTAAAATAAAATTTCAACTAATACATCACGGGGTCATATTCTAGTTTCATAAATTGAAAGACAGGTCGTAAACTAATAATCAAACGAGTTAATTCCAACAAAGACGGGGGATGGATTTAAGGATTCCCTAATCTCAGGTAAATGTCTGAATCACAAACATCTAATCTCGCATTAGGCAGAACAATTAAAATCCTGCAAACCACTTCGTCTCTTTTATTTCTAATAAATTCCGCTAATTACCAAGTTGAACGACAATCCATGATGAGATGATGACTTACTAATTTATTACTTGCGTACGATTTGGTGCACTTGTCAATTTCGTCATCAATCATTTCTAATTTTCAAAATAGATGTTTCTTTTTTATTTTGAGTTTGTTTGCAGAATATACTAAACACCGCATACGACTCATCTTTTCTTCTCAGAAATTTGACCCAAGTTGATATACTAAAGTCATCAACAATGACCAATCTATATTTCGTTCCATGGATAGAGGCAATATCAACTTACCCCAAAAGATAAATATGCAGAAGCTCCGGTGGCCTAAAGGTAGAAACACTGTTTTTAATTTTAAAAAGAGTTTTAACCAATTTTCCTTTTAGACATGCCTCACAAAGAATATTTGACTTTTCGTTCAAATCAGGTAGGCCCCTAGGTAGGTTTAGCTTGCTAAGTGATAATCTACAAAATGTTGATAATTACCTAGAATGTATCCCCCATGTTTTATGATGTTTTGAGTGATCGCAGGACATATAATATCTGATGTTTTATTTTTCTATCTATGAATTTAAGAATTTAAGTGTCTTTTATTGTCATTTAGTCATTTTTGAACTAGTAATGCTCGCTATGGTCAGTCTGATGAAATATGTTGAATATCTAATGTGGCAATAAAAGGAGATGCAACGCTAGAAATGATTCTCGCAAAAAATGAAGATGTAATGTTGAGAAGGATTATGGAGTTGTATCGTTGAAGGTTGTCAATAACAATGTTTCTTTTCTTAACAGAGTAGTGACTTGGTCCAAAGGCAAAAGTTTGTTTACTTAGAATTTCCTGCACACTTAAACGCACATTAGAATATTCTAATTGTTCTCATACATGCTTTGTTATCATCAAAACTTAAACGCACATTAGGCTTATGTTCTTTAACCAATTTTTTTCTAACACATTGAAACTACAAAGTTAAGTTGTAATTAACTTACACATCTTGGACGATAAAATTGTTATTTACACGTAGACCATATTTGCATTTTTTTATTCAGTGTATTTTTCATTTTTCGATACAATGTATTTTCGCCTTTTCTTTTTAGTCAACACGGACTTAAATATATTGACGTTATTATTAAATATTATGATTCTAAATTATTAAATAAATTAACTTAATTAGTTATTATATTTAATTACCTAGTCAAAAAGCAAAACCTTAGTCTCAAAAATTATTCTGACAAAAGGAGATGCAGCGCTAGGAATGATTCTGACAAAAAATAAAGATGTAGTGTTGAGAAGGATTATGAAGTTGTACCGTTGAAGGTTGTCCATAACAATGTTTCTTTTCTTAGCAGAGTGGTGACTTGGTCCAAAGGCATAACTTCATTTACTTAGTAGTCCTGCGCACTTATACGTACATTAGAATATCCTAATTGCGACTACCAAAAAAAAAAGAATATCCTAATTGTTCTCGTACATGATTTGTTATTATCGAAACTTAAGGGCTTATGTTCTTTAACCAATTTTTATCTAAGACATTGAAACTACAAAATCAAGTTGTAATTAACTGACACATCTTGGACAATAAATTTGTTATTTACACTTGTACCATATTTGCATTTTTTTGATTCAATGTATTTTTCATTTTTCGGTACCATGTATTTTTGCCTTTTCTTTTTAGTCAACACAAACTTAAATTTATTGACGTTATTATTAAATATTATGATTCTAAATTATTAAATAAATTAACTTAATTAGTTATTATATTTAATTACCTAGTCAAAAAGTAAAACCTCAGTCTCGGAAATTAAATAAATTAACTGTATAAAAAATAATACTAAATGAACGAAGAGCATTAGGAATTTAAGTAACTTTTATTGTTATTTAGTCATTTCTGAACTAGTAATGCTTGCTATGGCCAATTTGATGAAATATGTTGAATATCTGATGTGGCAATAAAAGGAGATGCAACACTAGGAATGATTATGGCAAAAAATTAAGATGTATTGTTGAGAAGGATTATGGAACTATATCGTTGAAGGTTGTCCATAACAATGTTTCTTTTCTTAGCAGAGGGGTGAATTGGTCCAAAGACAGAACTTTATTTACTTAGAATTTCCTGCACACTTAAACACACATTAGAATATCCTAATTGTTCTCATACATGCTTTGTTATCACCAAAACTTAAGGGTTTATGTTCTTTAACCAATTTTTGTCTAACACATTGAAATTACAAAGTCAAGCTGTAATTAACTGACACATCTTGGACGATAAATTTGTTATTACACTTGTACCATATTTGCATTTTTTTTGAAATTACAATGTATTTTCGCCTTTTCTTTTTAGTCAACTCGGACATAAATATATTGACGTTATTATTAAATATTATAATTCTAATTTATTAAATTAATTAACTTAATTAGTTATTATATTTAATTACATAGTCAAAAAGCAAAACCTTAGTCTCGAAAATTAAATAAATAAACGGTGTAAAAAATAATACCAAATCGCGAAATCACCCTTCAGAGTAACTTTTCAACAAACAAAAAACTAAATTTGAGAAACTCTAAAGACTCCTCAATATGAAAAAGAAAAGAATAGAAAAGAAAAAAGTTGTTGAAAAACCGTCCTTAGAGAAAGTGGCTTTTCAGGTGATAACTTGATCCTTAATTTTGATAGTTTTTTTTATAAAAATTTAGTATATTTAAATATACCATGATGAAAAAGAAAAAAAGACCGGGAATTGAATGTAGGAGGATGAGATTTGCATTGCAAGTTGCAATGCAACACGGATCCATCTCAATTTTATTTTCCAACCATATAATAAAATAACATTCTTTTACTAAAAAACAATATTCATTCATTTGCCAAAAAATAAATTAATACATTCAATTTGATATAGTATATCAGAAATAAACTCAAATAATTGATCGCATTTCACTTACCTTCTATCTAAATTTCATATTAGTAGAAATTCATTTCCCTTAAAATAAGATGATTAATACTAATAATTGATAATTAGTTATTCATTGAATCTAAAAAGTGTGACTTTTTTATTTATAATAGTGTTCTAAAAAGAGTAGATGATATCGGAAACAAAAAACATCAACATTACTAAAAACGGAAAAGGCGAATCAACAACTAAATTCAAAGTCCCTCTAAAAAAATTAAATTTACCAAATTCAAGTTAATAACATACAATGATAAAACGTTACAAACAATGTAACGGTTGGGGAGTCTGGAGAGCGCTGAGAGCGACAATGAGCTACACGTCCAAACCTTAAAAGACTTAAACACCATATCTCCACTCAAAACTTAAAGCTCAACTACCTCTCTTATATAGTCAACGTTTCTTTCATTTTTAGTCAATGTAAAACATAATTACAGACATTTAATTTACAGTGGTAACAAAAATATCATATATTTTTTACATTGACGCCTAAATCATTGTCGAAATTTATCGCAACAAAACCTCAAAAAGGAAAAAAAGAACAGAAAGAGTTGTTTATTGTGTTTGGTGTTGTGTTGTGAAAGACACACAACTTGCACTTCTCTCTCAGTTCTCATACTTTGCAGAAACACCAAGCGAAGCTCTTCTAGAGAGAGAGAAGAGAGAGAGAACCTGTCTCTCCCACTTCACTCTCACTCTTCCACTGCATAAAATCTCTTTCAACCCTAAACCCACTTCCACTTTCATTCTTCTCAGAACAAGACCAGGAGAAGCTACAATGGACGCGCGCACACAGTATAATCCACGCACCGTTGAGGAAGTTTTCAGAGATTTTAAGGGTCGTCGTGCTGGTCTCATCAAAGCTCTCACCACTGGTATATCTAACAAACCTTACAAAACCATTTTTTTGTTCTTTTTTTCAAATCGAAATTTTCAAATTCGTTTTTTGGAGTAAAGTAATGTGCTTTTTGTGTTAATTTCATGATTTTCAACTTTGTTTTTCAATTTTACTTGATGGGTCAACTGAATTTTCAACTGGGTTGGTTTTGTTTTCTACACATCGCTGTTCTTGTTGTTGTTTATAATATTAGCGGTAATATTTTTTAAATTTGTTAAATTTTGAAGTTTGATTTTTTTAATGAAATAATGTGTGATGTTTGTTTTTCTCGAGAATTTCATTGGTTCTGTGCATTTTTTTACTTTATTTTTCAATTTTACTTAATGGGTCAACTGAATTTTCAAGTGGGTTTAGAATTTCACAAATAGTTGTTTCTGTGAAATTTGATTTCTTTAATGCAAAAATTTGTGATGTTTGTTTAAATTGAGTATTTGAGATGGTTCCTTGCAATTTTTTTTTTTAACTTTAGTATTTGAGACGCATGATTTCATTCAATTATATAATTTTTTCAAATTACTACCGGTGTTCGTCTCCGGTGACCCTGTCTATGTCACTGTTTCATAGTTTGAATACCTTTTGATTTTGAACGTTGCACTGTTTACAATTTAGCTAGATTTGAAATGGGTTTTGTTTTTGAATTTTACAAGTGTTTTTAATGTGGCTGTTTGGATGAAGCTGATGATTGATACCTGGTGTGGTTAATTTTCATGCCGTTTTGATTTGTGTAATAATTCATGGGTTCTGAGGAATGGGATTTGAGTTTAGTTTGTTGTGAAATGGGAAGGTGTAATTTGAACTAAAACTACCATAAGTGGATGTGCTTTATTGGTATTTATTTTTGCTTTCCCATTTAGTCAGTTGGTGCCCATCATCTTTTAGCACCTGTTTGGATTGGTTTATCTACTGATATAAGTTTTGTGAGACTGTTTGGGAGAACCTATGAAAACAGCTTATGACAATTTAACAAGCTTTTTGTGGCTTATTTTCATAAGTTCTCCAACATAGCTTATAAAACAGCTTATAGCATATATAAAAACATTTTTTTTTAATCTTTTTTCTGTAAAAAATAGCGTATGTAAGCTTATGCGTAAGCGCTTATCATAGTAAGCGCCGCAAATAAGCTGTTTATCCAAACAGGCCCTTGGTAGGTTTTTTTTTTTGACAGAATTCTTTCAGTACACTTGACTTGAGTTTTTCTTGCACTTGATGTGGAGGCTGTTCAATATGTTAACCTGCAATTGATACATGATGTGTTTCTTGTCATTTTCTTTTTTCTCCTGATAATATTATATTCGTTTTCGATACTTGAATATGACATTTCGTGCTTCATTGTAGCCTTGAACGTTTTGGTTGTGTTCATTTTAAATTTTTATATTAAGAATAGTCTGAAATCTTTTCTTTACTGATGAACTATTTTCTGCCTGGTTGTGCTGTTGCAGATGTTGAAGAGTTCTATACCCAATGTGATCCGGGTAAGTTACATTCACTTTTCACGTGGTAGTTGTGTGCCACGGCATTTGTCTTTTGGATTAATCAAGTTTTAAACTTGCTGGATGGATGAATGCAATAGGGGTTTCCCTAATATTCATAAACAAGTATCATTCTATTGATTTATTATGATGTTTGAAAAAATGGCCACTTTGGTCCTTGAACACATGTTCTCACATTTCTTCTTCTGTGTATATATATATATTCCAAATTAATCTTACACTAGGACTACTGTTTTGAAATCTATATTAGTTGCATGATCTTATGATTAAGTAAGACCTATCTGTTCTTTCATCAAGGAACATTATAGTCAGGTTCTTATCTTCTCAGGTCTTCTAGGAGTACTTTTTTCGTTGCAAATATAGATACTATATTGCAAATCTTTTGTAGTTTCAAAAACAATCCTGTAAAGAATTGATTACTTGCCATGTTGTACTGATTACAGGGCATTTCTTTTTTTGGTATTCTATTTGGTACTTGTGCTATATAAACCAGTTACTTGATTCTTTCAGAGAAGGAGAATCTGTGCTTGTATGGCTTCCCTAGTGAGCAGTGGGAAGTCAATTTACCTGCTGAGGAAGTTCCACCAGAGCTTCCCGAGCCTGTGCTTGGCATTAACTTTGCCAGGGATGGCATGCAAGAGAAAGACTGGCTATCTTTAGTTGCTGTTCACAGTGATTCATGGTTAATCGCCATTGCGTACTACTTTGGTGCCAGATTTGGCTTCGACAAATCTGACAGGTATTTCATATTTTAACTCTAAATCTTACCTGCGGTTAAGTTATCTTATGTATTGTATTTTTTCTGTATGTGTCCGTTGTTCATCCATGTACTCATGACTTTCATTGTGATGCAGGAAGCGCCTGTTCAACATGATCAATGATCTGCCATCAATATTTGAAGTTGTTACTGGTGCAGCAAAGAAACAAGTCAAGGAGAAGTCTTCAGTTTCAAACCACAGTGGCAGCAAATCCAAGTCCAGCTCGAAAGCGGTAAATAATATTTTTCTACTCTAACTTATGCATGACAAATATACATATATTTTTTATCCATACGTCTGTGTTTTTGTGAAGAACTCTTGTTTATATCAAGGTGCTGTCTGTTTAAATTGAGTAGCTAGTTAGTTAATTATCTGGGGAATTCAGCCTATGATTTGGAATATTTAAATGATTATGCAAATATCAAGAAAATAAAGATAGAATATATAACAGATGTATACATTGTTATATCCATCTCCAGAAGTTAAATCTGGTATCATATTGGATGGTATCATCAGATTTTCTTCTTCTTGATAATGGTATTATCAGAATATTATAATATTTATTGCATATATATGTTTTTAGTGAGAATAGTTTTCACGAGAACAATGAATCTTAACCATGTTCTCACCTAATACACTTGCTATGAGTCTGTTTGATTTGCAAAAATTAAGGTATTGGATAGGACGAAAATGTTTGTTCAATAGTGAGGTGTTATTACTCGAAAGGACAGAACTCTATCCTTCACTTTTATAATTCTTGTGTTTTAGCTTTGACCTTGCCCATGCATTCAAAAGAAAAATTTATTATGATGAAAAATATTGCTTGCAATTCTAAGTCCTGGAGGACTATCGTGATTGTGAACAATCTATCATGGTTTTGTACCGTTTTTCTGGTTGTGATAGCAGCATCAATGTTTTGAAAGTTTTTTTATATTTAATTTTCAAAGTCATGGTTTTAAATGGAATGTAGTTCTGTAAAAGTACTCCAAATTTGTGAAGGTGGTATGTGAATATTTGATTTGTATTATAAGTACTGTTGTCATATTTGCAGTTTCTTTTTTATCACTTGACTAATTTGTTTTTTCATCTAATTTTTGAATGGTGAAGCAGCGGGCTCTAGAACCTCAGGTTAAGCAGACAAAGCCATTGGAGTTACCTAAAGATGATGAGGTGGAAGAACTGGACGAGGAAGATGAAGATGAACATGGAGAGACCTTATGTGGTGCATGTGGTGAGCATTATGGCACTGATGAATTCTGGATTTGCTGTGACATCTGCGAGAAGTGGTTCCATGGGAAATGTGTGAAGATCACCCCTGCTAGGGCTGAGCATATCAAGCATTACAAGTGTCCATCATGCAGTAACAATAAGAGAGCTCGCCCTTGAAGACATAATAACAAGCAAGGTTTCGATCATTTACTGATCGTGTTGTTGTTCTGTTTTTCTTTCTAGACGTTTAAGTTATTGGATAGTTTCTGTTTGGCACATTGTAGGTGTTTATTTACTAGTCCATTATAGAATTGTGCTGTTGTTGGTTTTGTTGTTGTCAGCTGCAATTCAGTTGATGACTTCTTGTGTTTGTTCAAACGGTAGTTTATTGTTATTTATGAATTGCTGACTTTGGAAAGTTAAATCTTTTCCTTAATGTTACGTGGAAAACTAGGATATTTAAACAGAAATTTATTTAAAAGGATGTCTTGTTACTTTCTTTGTTGCTTGCTTGCTTGGTAATGATACCCCTCCTCCAAAATTTGAAATTAAGTAAAAAAAATGGAGGGAAGTATTAGGTTAGAGTTAGACCAACACAAAATACCAGTGTGACCAATTATGTTATTGATAGTTCCTGTATTGAATAAGATGTTATGTGAGAGTGAGAGGAGTCATTGAGATGAAATGATCTCATTAAAAACTCTTGTGACTCCTCTTCTAAAATTCTTTTTGTTCATCCCAACATCTTTGGCCCCACATGGCAATTGTGCTGATGTTTCACCATTAAAAAAATTGTGATATCATGCATAGTGATTGATTTGTGATGTTTAAATACCATTACTCAGTCATCTCCAATTCCATACGTGTTCTCTGGTTGCGGTTTAAGTGAGGTCAGCTACATTGATTAGATTACATTATAATATAATCTCGTGAGCATAACTCAGTTGACAGGGACATACATTACTATATGCAGGGGTTTGAGATCGAGCCCTGGACACTCCACTTATTTACCTTAAAAAAGGTGAATTCTAGCTCTTGTCTAAAAAAAATAGGTTTGGTGTATGAAGTTGAACATACAATTAAAATCTAGTCTAAACTTGTCCTCTCTAGTTTCATTTCTCAGCAAGCTCTTGCAATTGTAGCCACGTCATTGACAATTCCAGAACTGTCCTTTGCACATTCTTCTAACTATTTTGTCATCTTTAAGAATAAAAAACAAAAAGAGTAATGATATTTGTATTGACAATTTTCTTTTTTCTTTTTTTATTGGATAAAAACAATAAAAAGAGAAAGAAGAAGAGATAAAGTAAAAACATAATAAGAATATAAGGGTTATCATAAATAAATATACAAATATTATTTCCAACTAAAAAGTTGTCGGAAGCCCCACATAAAAAAAGGTCTCTTACGAAATTTGAGTTATGTTATTTTTGTGCGTTCTTTTTATCTAAAATGATTTGTCCGTCTTGGTATTTGGATTTTTTTTTCTTTTTAAATAGATGTAATGACAATAACTATTTTTTTTTTGAAGGGAAAATGACAATAACTATTGAAAATTTAAATTCGCAAGTAAAGGATATCAAGGTGGGTTCCTAAATCACAACGTCTAACTTCACAATTTCAACAATTATTAATTGAGTTAGAACTTGTGGAGGTGTTTAATTTTTTTTTTTGAAGAAGCTAAACTAATCCCCTCAAATTGGCACCAAAGAGAATCGAACCTGAGACCTTGAGGAGGAGCACACTCCCAGATTCCAAGCCAATACCACTAGGCCAACCCAAGTGGGTTAATTTTTTTTTTATTAAATCAATCTTATGTTCTAAATTGATTCTACATGAATAGGAAATGCTAACTTACGCATGTAAGCAAAACAATCTTATGATCTTAATATGTAGGCTTAATTGATCTGTCGGTCCCTTAACTTATTTCTTTTATTCAATTTGGTCCCATAAGTATTAACTTTGTCAAAAAAGTCCCTTAACTCACCTGTCGTTACCTAATGCAGTCCTTTCCGTCAGATTTTTTCAAAAAACGTTAAGTCCAGTCCAGGTGGGCATTTACGTGGCATAACTCTTTGTTTTCCAGAAACGTAGAGAGAGAATGAGCAACCTAGTGAGAGAAAGCGAAAAACGAAGGAGAACGAGCAACCTAGTGAGAAGGAAGGAACAAATTGAATGGCTGGTGAAGAAGATCCTCAGGTTTGTCTTCTTCTTCGTATCTTCTTCTTCTTCTTCGCTACTTCTTCTTTTGTTTAGGGTCTGGGTTACAAAAGTTAGAGTTAGGGTTTTTTTGGGTTTTTATTTGAGTTGCTATGTTTGAGTTAAACTGTTTATACGTGTTTGAAGAAGAAAAAGGTTAAACTTTTGGATGTTTCTGAATGATTAAAGTTAAAGATGTTTATGATTGTTTAAAGTTAATGTTAGGGGTTTTCTGGGTTTTATGTTAGTTTCTTTTTTGGGGTTACGAATTTTTAGGGTTTTGAAAACAAAAAAGGTAGATTTTGTCTGTGTATGTGTGTATTATAATGGTTTAGGGTTTACTGTTTCTTGTTTTGGATGTATCTGTCAAGTAGCTATTATTCAAATACGAGGATTTTTTGTCTATTTTCGAAATTTGTGCCAATATTCTGATTTGAGTATTGTTCATTTCATTGTTAAAACAGATGGAAGGTAAATTTGAGGTTGTGTTTCACCATCAGGGTAGGTTTACTGGGTTAACTAACTTAGACTACTATGGCTGTGAGAATGTTTGGTCTGTTGATGAAGATTTATGGTCTTATTTTGCAATAATAGGGAAGGTTAAGGAAATGGGTTACCCCATGATTGAGGCTCTATGGTATTATGACCCAAACATAGATGGTGAGATTGCTAGGTTAAGGGATGACACTGGGATTAGAAGGATGAAAAACATTGCTGAAAACTATGATAGAATCCACTTATATGTAACTCACCCTGTGTGTAAGCCTGAGATAGTTGCCCTAGACCCCTTAATTGAATACCCTATTATGGCTCAGCATGCAAAATATACTTCCCCCTTTATTGACGAGAATGAAATGGAAGCTGGCCTATTTGTTGTAGGGTCCACTAGTGGGAAAGAAAAAGAATATGAGGGAACATTTGTAGGGTCCACAAAAGGGAAAGAAAAGGAACATGGACCATATGGTGTAGGCCCTACATAAGTGGAAAATGGATGGGAGAATATTCCCAACTATGTGGGGCCCACATGTGAGAAAGCAAGTGAAACTGGTTCCACATTGGTTGGTGAAATACTTGATGGCCCAATCATAGGTAATGACACATGTTTCCAAGAAAATGGGCCTTGTTTTGATGATTTAGGCCCTTTTGAGACTGAAGAAACAGTCTGTGAGGATGTGAGTGGAGTAAATGTAGATTTCGGTGTTGGTGTGGACTTAATTGGTGTAGGTGGTGCTGATATAAATGAGGAAGGTTGTGTGGACTTAAATGATGCAGGACCAACTGGTGTGGAGGAGACTGGTTCAGGTGGTGTGGAAGCTGTAGTAGAACCTACTGTTGTGGAAGATACTTGTGCAGGTGGTGTGGAAGTTGATGCAGAACCAATTATTGTGGAATAAACTGGTGCAGGTTGTGTGGTAGTTGGTGCAGAACCTACTAGTGTGGATGCAACTGGTGTGGAGGAAAATTTAGATGAAGGAGATGAGAGTGATGACAGTGCTCTGGATATAAGGTTTCCTGGCGAGGAAGATGATGATTGTTGGTTAGCAGGTAACTTTGACAATGAAATATGAGGGCTTCATGATGAAGAAGTAAGGGCTGAAGCGTTTAATGATGATCTAGTGAGAGACCATTTTGAAGGTGTTGATGGTGAAGAGAATGTGACTGTAGGTGATGGAAGTGCAGGTGCAAATGGGGTTAATGGAGGGGTTTCTTCTGTAAATGGAAATGTGGTTGATGGAGGTGCAAATAAGGTTAATGGAGGTGTTGCTTTTGTTAATGCACAACCTACTACATGTGCAGGTGTTGATTATGGTAAATATATATCCTCACCTTTAATTATACATGTTTCTGATTAATGATATTAGGTTATTATTCATGTTTTTTAATTCAGTTTTTTATGCAGCTATTGATTCTGTCAATACAGATGCAACTGGTACAAGTAACAGTGGTCCAAATAAAACATCTAGAAAGGGCAAAGAAAAGGAAGCTCAGCCAAAGAAAAGGAGAGGAAGGCCAAAGAAGGTTGTGAATTTGGAGGATCCAGTTTTTGAAGATGAAGTTCTTAAAGCTTTGAGAAACTCTGTTAACAATGTTGGGGATGTTGGTTAGTCAAGTAGGGAAAACCATTTTAGTGAAGGTGAAGAACACAACAGTGATGAGTTGGATAGTGATGAAGAAGGTGTTGAGAAACCAAAGTACCCCTTGTTCAAGCAACCTAATAATATATTGGATTATAAGTGGGAGGTTGGGACTTAGTTTGCATCCAAATTTGAGTTTCAAAATGCTATCAGGACATTTGCAGTACATGATGGTAATGGTTTGAAGTTTAAGTAAAATGATAAGATAAGGATGAGGGTGAGATGCAAACGTGGATGTAATTGAGAACTTTACTGTGCTAAGATACCAGATCAAGAGACATGGCAACTGAGAAAGATACTTGGAAAACATAGTTGTAGTCAAGAGTATAATCCAAGGCTGATGAATTCAAAGTGGCTAGGCAGAAACATACATACAAGGGTCAAAGAGGATCCTAGATTGGGTATTTCTAATATAATCAGCATGACACATAGAAAGTGGAATGTGGGTGTATGTGATAAGTGCCAAGAAGTAGTAATTCTGATGAAGATTTATGGCACTTTTTGTAACTTGTTTTGCAAGTTATCAAGGAAAAAGCCGAGAGTTAATTGAATTTTATCCCTTCACGCTTTATCTATCTTACTTGACCTAATTGTGCAGGAAAATGACTCAAGACACTGAGCAAAGATGGAAAACAAGCAACAGAGTGCAACAAGGCAAAAATAGGCAGAACCACATGTTTACTCGCCTCCCAAGCAGTCTAGCTCGCCATGGCGAGCTAACAAAGGAAAAAATAGGCAGAGAGGCATGTTTGCTCGCCACCAGCTCGCCACTAACTCGCCATGGCGAGTGAAATCACTTGGGAGGCGAGCAAGGGCGGTTTTGCCTCCCCAGGATGACGTGGCACAAACCCAATGGGGAAGAAAGCTTTGCTCGCCATGGCGAGCAACAAGAACTCGCGAGGCGAGTTGATGCAGATGGGAAATCTTATAAATAGAGCCCTTGATCATTTCTCAAAGGATGCTATTATTCTGATAGAAAAATATACTTAGAAACTCAAAGAGAGAGATAGGGCTTGGTCTTCATAGAGTGAGAGTGATAGAACTCTTGATTCTTCCATTTTTGGTGAGAAATCACAAAGTTGTATTGAATCTTTCCTTTCAATTCATTCTTGCAAGGCTTCCATGACAATGAGAAGCTAAATCTTCATTGTTGGGATTAGAGGTACTTGA
>Ga0228710_1000862_pt1 | contig 42483 bp, 19 predicted proteins | sample MedpolnodulmetaG_FD_177995 | JGI IMG/M metagenome (GOLD analysis project Ga0228710, IMG submission 177995) | Root nodule microbial communities from Medicago polymorpha collected in Santa Monica, California, United States - pink nodules | ecosystem: Host-associated > Plants > Roots > Nodule... | reverse complement strand
AAGACATAAAAATAGTTTTTTTTTTCTAAAAAGTCAAAAACATGTTAAATAATAATATAAAAAAATTATTGATTTTAATTCACTTGTAATTTAATAATAAATATTAACTATTAAAACAAAAAAAAAACGTTTTGAATATGAAGCTTAGTAAACTCCCTAAGAAATGAATCAGTAAATTAATATGTACATATATAAATTCAGATAATAACACTTAATATTTTAACTGTTTAAAAATCAAAAGATTGTTTTTCTTTTAACAATGAGATGATTGTATTGACTCTACAAGTTTATAGAAATTATAATTGTGAGAGCTAAATTAAGTAAAACCATTATGCATTAAGTAATTTAGAAAATGAGGTGTAAAAAAGAGTGTAAATTTTTTTAAAGAGGAGTAAGAAAAGTGTACGAAGCTTTCTAAGAATGATAGATCATACATAAGTGTAGTTGATATATTTGTTGAGAAATTTCTAGAACTAAATATAAAATATAACGGCATGAGTGTAGAATCCATGTACTACCCACTTTTTTGTCAAATTGTCCAATCCGTATATATGTTTTCTTTTATACGGCTTCATCAAAGTGCATGTGATGTTGGCAATGTTGTTCAGAAAACTATATACGACATCTTCTCTTTTTTCCTTCCACCTATGAAAAACACATATATAAAATCTATACATACAATGAATTACATGTGGTAGGAGTGTGTTTTAATTACTTGTTGATATTATGGTGTTTTAAAAAAAATGAAGAATTAGTATTGCGAGAAGTTTTTTGTAACTTAAGTTAAATATTTGTTTTGAATGAATAATGGTGTGATAGGAGGAATTAGGAATACCTTTTTATATATTATAGCACCATGTTTGCAGTGAAAAATTATTTCTTTCAACCTGAAAAAAAAAAAATATACAATAACTTTAGTATAAATGAATAAAAAAAACTTTTAGTACAAATCAATATGATAGTATCAATAACACCATGATAGAAACATTCAAAGATTAAGTAGAACTATCAAATGTGTAGAATGAGAAAAAAAAATGAATGTAAGATAAGTGACAGTTATAAAAATGAGAGTGAATATAAAAAATTATGCACTAAACTTTTTCATTTTATAGGTTATTTTGGAGGAATGGGAAAAGGATAAATTCAAATTAAGATGGTTTAAGAAGTTGAATGGTCAATGGAGTTACAAAAATAACTTTTTTATCAAAAGTGGAGTTACAAAAAAATTAGAAAGTCAGTTGGAGTTACATTTATATTGGAACATATGATATGTGGAATGAGAAGCATTTAGGTATGATATATGTCACCAACCTCTAAGCTTAAAACATCAAGTCCATCCTCCATTTGTTATTTTTTATTTAGTTATAGCTTTATGGATTTTTACATGTACTATAATACAATTATTAAATTTTATTATTTTTTTATAGACCTATTTATCTTATTTCTAAAACATCTTTAATAATTTATTATCTTGTTTTTTCCATCTAAAAAAAATAAAAACATTTCAATATCCTATGACTACACGCAATGCATCCAAAGCCCTTACGATTTATTCGTATACTCTTTTTATTTACTTTCTTCAAAACTCCAACACTATAGTGTCTTATTGTCTCACCCAATTGATGGTATTTAATATCCATGGTGCTGCTCTTGCGAACATTGTGGTTGATGAAGCATATTATTGATTAATATTAATATAAAATAATGTGAAGTTATTAATGTGAGAAACAAAGCTTCTTTTGTTTAGTTTACAATATTGAAGCATTTTTAGAGGTATATAGATAGATAGATTCTATTGATTTTCCCATCATAAATCTTAATTTGGTTTTTGTCATTTGAAATTCTCTCTCATTCCCCTTTTTCTTTAAATATTATTGAATTGAAAAGGTTTTTATGAAAGAAAAAAAAAAGGATTTGATGAGCTCATATACGTTTCTTACGGAGACTTATTATATTTTAATGGTGCCTTACATTTCTAGTCTCTATGTAAAGCTTTTCATATGTAGGCCCGGCCCTTAGGCATGTGCAAGGTGAGCTAAGGTGTCGGGCCTCGTAATCTTAGGAGCCTCAGAAAAAATTTTAATAAAGCACTCAAAAGTGTTAGGTATATATAATAAAATATAAAAAAATCAATAGACATCTTGGAATAGTTTAGTGGTAAAATAGAATGCACTTGAGTCATCGGTCTTGAGGTTTAATCCCGAGCATTTGTGTGAATTTGAACCAAATATAAAAGTCTCAATTACATACACAACTAGTAAGCCATTACAATTTAAAAGGCATTTCAGAGTTAACTATGAATGTAGAAAACTATTATATATCTTGAAATTTTTGTCATCTATTTCCATTAACAATGCAAATTAAATCCATTAAATAATTACTATTTTTTCTATATTGTTTTAAGTTTAATCATGCATGATAGTACTAATTTGCTACTATTTTTTCCGGTATTAGTATTAGTTTGTCACTATTTAGATAACAAAGACATTTTATTTAGGGTTAAATATGTTTTTGTTCCCTATAAATATATCAATTTTTCATTTTAGTCCTTCTAAAAAATTTCTTCCTTTTAGTCCCTATAAAATTTTCAATCACTACTTCTGATCCCTATTTTTAAGGTAAGTTTTGTATTATTTTAATGAAATGTGTAGAATATTGTAAAATATTTTTCTAAAAAAAAATAGAATTTTATAACAGACGACAAATTAAATATGAATTTTTAACCGTCAAAAACATAAAAATTCATATTAAATTCTAATTTTGTTTGCGAGAGATTCGTATAACATTATGAATTTTTCTGCAAAATTTTATTAAAAAATATGAATTCTACATATGAGTTTACTTTAAAGGAAGGACCAAAAGTGAAGATGTAAAATTTTATAGGGACTAAAAGTTGAAGAATTTTTTTAGAGGGACTAAAACGAAAAGCTGACATATTTATAGGGACTAAAAACATATTTAACCCTTTTATTTAAGCAACAACAACCAATATACTTAAGACCCATTTTGCACTAAACAAAGTGATGATTCTTTTTAAGTTTTTGGTGTTTCTTTCTATTATGAAATACAAACCCAAATTTTAATATTAAAACAATAAGTGGTTAGTGAAGTTCAACTCAAGTTAGTTAGTCCTTTCCATATAAACTTACTTTTATTTAATAAGAATGACTATTTTTTATGTTATTTACAACTTAAATAGATTATTACTATTGCTTAAAAAAACTTGTTTTTCTATAGGGACCCATTTTTAATATTTGAACATTGTCTCCGATTTTACCGGAACGGCCCAGTTCATATGCCTTGAATAATATATATCAGTGGTTACATTTGCCTATTTAACTTTCATTTCATTTAATTTAATTTTTATCATCATAATTCTATATATATATATATATATTAGTGGTCACAAGATTGCAAGAGAAAGTGTGAAACTTTCTTAGTCCCAGAGGTGGCACATCATCATAATCCTAACTTTAACATCAACCCAAATTTAGTTTACAAAGATGTTAATCTAGAGATGCTACATCATCAAGTTTATTTTATATAAATATAATATAATATATAAGATACGATATAGATAGATAAAAAGAACATTTTAGTATTTAACTATTAGACTTATTATTTAATCCTAATGAGTCACTTACTACTAATCTATTTAAACCTCGTATTAGGTCCTAACAAAAGCGTTTATCATGACTTGTTTATCTAATAAGGATGATGTTTATGTGTCTAGAGCGATACTGTTCAAATAATTGTCATCTAGTTTCTTCCAGTTTTGGAGTTTGAACCCTTTCCTTGACTTGTATAGGTGACATGAGTATATAATTAGTAGCAATATCAGTGAACTGGCCAGGACTTGCAAATGCAGAAAAGTAACGTTTACCTCATATAAAGGGTAAACAATAGCCATAAATTAGTTGAAGAAATAAGAATGGATATACACAGAAAATTAAACAAAATGAAAATTGTTATGAAATAAAGCAAATTAGTTTAATTATATTAGAAGAATAGAGATGAAGGAGAAATAGAGAAGAAAAGAGTTTGTTATTAAACTCATATTATCTTTACAGCTCAAGCAAAGGATTTAAATTTCAATGTATTTCTCAAATCAATGAAAAAATGATTCTGCAATGTCTGTGTAACAGAACTGGATAGATGGCTGCTAATCATACTCAACTAAACTTTTGCTTGCATGGCGCTCTGCTCATTCTTGATTTGGATGCTCCTTCTCTGAATGTGTGAAATAAAGGACGAATGTGCCCCGGCTACTGTCGAGGATGTCTCCATGAAGGCCTGGATATTTTCTTTACATGATTAGAGGAAAATAAAACAGATTACATTCTAAATTACTAGAACTTGATAAAAGCCTAACTAACTACCAACAAATAGGTAATTTTGCATATTAAAAAATAACTTGTTATGATAAAAAGGATGTAAAATATGAGTAAAAAAGAAACTGTAGTACAAACACTTTATAAAACCAGTTTTTGCAATTCCTTTATGTGATGCCATGGAGAGAGCAAAAAGATAAAATCTCAAGGAAGATTTTGGTCCAGTCAGTGTTGTTTAATAGCACTATAGTGCTATTTCATAGATAAGATTGTAAAAAAGTGGTTGTAGCAGCACTGTTGCATAGCTAAAATTGAACAAACAACTATTTTCCGCGATTCGTAATTGACAACACTGGACCCAATTACATGCAGTTCATGAATCTACCGCTTTATCAAGTAAGAAACATCAACCATAGATAAGAAACTAACAAGTTATAAAAGTGGACACAAATTTATTTGAGATTCATATTCCAAAAATGACAGAAATGCATGAATGACACATATTTGAGATTCATATTCCTATAAGATTTTGTTCAGCATCTTTGACACGCCTAAATGACACATATTTTCAAAAAACAGTCGACTCCAACCACATGTAGATTCCATAGAAATGCCTGATAAATTGTTTTCAATTTGTTTAATTTTCTGAAGGACTTAGGAACAAATAAAGCCTAGATTAGATTCTAAATGATTAGAACTAACTGAATGAGAATTTTCTAAAGCATAGGGAGGACACAAATGAAATCCTAATTGTGAAGTGTCAGGCAAGCTATTTTCTTGTAACAGACTCAAGCTGATAAATAGAGTAAACTCATTAATAATTATTCATGTGGAAGAATGGATCAAATATAATAATACTCACAAATAACTTTGATGGTAGGAATAGGGCAACATCTTTTGAAAGATCCTTCCCAACACAGGACATGCCAAAATCACATATACTTTCACCAAACAGAGGACTTGTATCTCTTTTTCTGAATCCTGCAAAAAACTAACATATTAGTAAATAATAGCAATATATTAAACTAAAGCATAGGAATACTCAAAAAAAAAATTAATGAACTAAGGGAGGGAGAAAAATGTGATGACAGTTGTAGTAGTGTAAGGAAGGACTCAGACAAGCATTGATTCACAAAGAATGAAATATCTCATTTCACTGGCTTAGAGACACCAAGACTGTGAGATTGAAATTGAACTGTTTTATCAATCACTTCATGACAATGGAGCATTAACTTTTGCAATATTTGCAAGAAACTTGGAAAGAAATATGAGCATTGGACCATGCACATATAGTAAAAGGAATAATATTAAAACCAATCAAAGAGGAAGTTTATACCTCAGATGGCATCTTGGTGCAAGCGATCAATCACACTTGAAGTCATTGGAAGATCTGCAAACAGACCAAATAATTCAAATACAAAGATTAAGCAACCAAATCTGGTAGAGTAAATGGTAAACAACAAAACATAATAGTCTCAAAAGATTAAGGAACCTTGGAGATGCATAAAAGATATTCATTAGACTAATATAATATATTAGAGAAGAATTTAACTAGTGTTACAAAAGCTTGATACAGTCAATGCATTAAAACCAACTCATTCAAATATATATGAAGTACCTAACATATTTGCAGTCAGTTGTTGTTTCTCCTTTTCATCTGTTCCTCATCAGTGCAACATTTACTGGATTTGGTTTCAGTTCATGCATGCAAATTTGGCTTCTCACAACAGCAGGATTTGGGCACAATCAGGGGTGACACAATTTATTTCTATAAGAACAAAAAATGAATTAGCATTGTAATAATGTATGTATTTTAATGTTGCTATTTAAATTAACAATATTAACCGATAATAATATAATAAGAAAGAAACAAAAAAATTGGTATTTCAGTGACTCACCCATATAGGAAACTCATGTGATCAACTCATCATCGATAATTATGGAGGGAATGTGAGCAATCTTGCGCCATTCTTTCCCTCGCTTCCTTCCCAAACTTGCTTTGAGCAATGGGCAGCAAGTCATATATAGTACCGAAAGAGAGGAAGGCAATCCTTTTTTTGGCAATGACTTGAGTTTGGGAGCATTAACAATCTCAAAGTTTTGGAGAGAAGTGAGATTTTGAAGCCACTTTCCATCAATGCTTGCATTATTAAGACCACAGATCCATAGTGTAACAAGCGATGCAGGTAGCAGTGGTCCCATCAGCGTGTTCACCGTATCATTACCATTAATTCGCAACACTGAAAGACAAGTGAGATGTTCCCAAGTTGGCTCAGTATTCCACATAATCCCTCCAACAGAGCCAACAGTCAGTTCCTTCAAACTGATAGGCAAATCATCTATCACAGAAGATTGAAGATTTGGCAGATCATCGATTTCCATTACTTGAAGGTCGGTTAGAGTAATCATTGCTTCTGGCAGTGAAGAAAGCTTCTTACATTTCCAAACTGCAAAATAAATGAGGTTTGGAGTGTGCAATCCACCTGGGGGAAATGACTCCAATTCATTACAATCCCATATTTTGATGCTTCTAAGAAATGAGAGACTCTTTTGCGACGACCCGTCTTCTGCAATTAATATCGATTTCAGATTTTTACAACCCTCAATAAACAAACTCTTGAGGACAGGGAGAGCACCCAAGGTAAATGATATCATTGAATTACAACTTTTAGATATTTTCAATTCCTCAAGTGATGTGTAATTATCCAAGTGTTCAAGAGGAAGGAACTCTAGATTCTCACAATTACTAATTATGAGAAATTTCAAGGTTTTCGGGAGACCCTCTATTGGGAAAGACATCGGAGATGGAAAGCCGTCTATGGTCAACTGTTGAAGAGACTTTAGAGGGACCATTAGTTGCCTAAATCCATGATCTGATGATGGCATTGATTGCAGCAGAAGAGGACATTCACTTAACTCAGGTTCAGTTATGGAAGGAAATTTGTCATGTATGATTCCTACTCTCAGGTTCGGACACTTACTTAGTGACAAAGTTTTTAGACTAGGAAAATCTTTAGTTGTACCTCCAATCAAGTTCCACTCCTCCCATTCTTGCATATTCTCAAAGTGTAGAGTCTCCAAGGATGGAAATGGTTGAAATGAAGGAGAGATATCCCTTGCATAGAACTCAGGACCAATTATCTGTATTGAATGCATCTCTTCAATAATGAGTTCTTTTAGATTGCCCAATTGTCCAAGGGGTGGAAGCCATAAACAATCATGACAATTCGATATCTTCAAATACACCAGGTTGCTAAATAAAGAATCACTCAACCAATTTGGAAAGCAGTTTCCACCATAGCCTTTGATGGTGAGACTTTTCAAATTTGTTGAGGGTCGCAAATCTTCAAGTACAACACTTTGAATTTGTGAATCTGAAGAAGTACTACCACAATCCCATTCTAAAGCTAACTCGTCTATTCGTTCTTTCATCTTCATATTGGCTTGAAATGCTTCAAAGGGGTCATTGACATTTTGCAGTTGTAAGATGGAAAGTTTTCCATGTAGGTGGAGAAAATTTCCTAGCTCTGAAACCTTCAATCCACCATCATGTTTGCTGACAACAAAATCAGATAAAGTTTGAAGATTTTCTAGTTTGGCTATTTGTGCGGGCATCTCTCTCAATGCATTGTCACTAACATCAAGGTGACGTAGATGAACCAATTTTCCCATGTCCTCAGGCAGTTCAGTGAGCCTTTTACAGCCTGACAATAACAAGAACTGCAGATTGTAAAGCTTGCATGTTTCAGAAGGCAACCTTTCAATCTTAGTGTGAGAAAGATTTAAGTACCGGAGGTCTGACAAATTTCCAATAGAATTGGGAATCTCGGTGATACTTTTGTAGTTTGACAAAGACAACACACGCAACTCTTTCATTGTTGGCAACAAGTCATGTACTACCTTGTTTGATAACAAACAAAAAGGCAGTTGTTTTTGTAATGGTAATGCTAGAAAGGTACGTAGGCCTTTTACTTCATACAATTTATCAAATTTATTAAATGAGTCATATAGACCTCTATTGTATGACAAATTACGTACCATTTTATGTGGGTTATGTTCGTCCAACCTGATAGAATATGGAGATGAAACCATTGTAGCTAAATCATAGATGAGGCTATGCATTTCAAAGGTTGCTTCCTCATCACCAATAGATCTTTGATGAATCAACGACCTTGATACTAGCTCATCAAAGTATGCTTCTTCGGCATTTTCCTGATCTGTAGACGTTTCTACTAAGCCTTCTGCAATCCATAACTGAACTACCACATTTTTTTCTAAGATGGACTTCTTTGGAAAAATTGAACAGTATGCAAAGCACTGTTTTAAAGGAGCCGGTAGATAATGGTAGCTCAATTGTAGAGCATGTTGCACGTCATAATCCATCAATTCCCAAATGTCACTTTCTAGCACATTGTTCCAATAATCTGAGGACAAGTTGATGCGAAGAAAATCCCCAAGTGCTATTGCAGCCAATGGTAATCCATCACATTTTTTTGCAATTTCTCTACCAATTTCTACCAGATCAGACCCTTGTTGGTTTTTCCAAGCTCCAAATGCATGTCTGGCAAGTAAAGACCAACAATCATTACTTTCTAGAGGTCTCAAATAGTGGACAGAAAGAAAGGTTTGCATGGATAGTGCAACTTTTTCATCCCGCGTTGTGATGATGATCCTGCTTCCCGTCTCCCCAACATTCAAGATGTCCATCAGATATCCAATTGACAGATTTTGCATCCCACACATCATCCAATACAAGCAAAAAAACATTAGTTCTTAGAATTAGTTGCACTGTCAATACTAGAAGATTCGGGTAAACATCACTGGTGTCGTCATTTCTTTTTGCATTGACACATTCAACAAGTTGAGAATTCAGGTTAACATAACTGATTGTTGTTTGTGAAGTGATAGATTCAAAAATGGTTTCCAAAACGTTGGAAACAACAAAATCTTTTGATACATGTGCCCACACTCTCAACCCAAATTTCTCCTTAACTTGGGAATCATTGTAAAGTAGTTTAGCAAGGGTTGTTTTACCAATCCCTCCCATACCCACAATTGAAATCATTCCTGTTTTACAATCATCTTCATCACTAGACAACAAAACATGTTTAAGTTTCTTTATATCACTATCTCTACCATAGTAAACAGAAGATTCATCAAATAAAATACAACTTGTAGTAGGACTTCCATTACAAAAACTGTTGGAATTGGAAACACCTTTCTGTTCACCTCCTGTACTCAAGAATTCGAATCTTTCAAGTAATTTAATCATTATAGAATTAACCAATACATCAAACCGTTTGAGAAGAGAAGAAAGATTATTGAACACCTGATATTGAACCAAATTAATTTCATCAAAGAAATTGGCAACTTCAAAGACAACATATCTCAACATATAAAACCATTCCTTGACATTAGGATTGGTGATCTGTTTCTCCTTAGCATCATTAAGTGCAGTTAGAACCAAAACCAGTCTTGTCTTGAGGTTTTTCAGGAGTGAATTGTCAAGCTTTGTCTTCCGGAAGTTGGCTGCAAATTCACTAGAAGCAATCTTTTCAAACAACACTTTCACACATGTTGACAGTACACAAGTTGAACGTAAAAGGCGTTTCTCTTCCTCCATTAGTTTCTTAGTTTGTAAGAAGAAGAAGAAGGATAGGTTCTTCAGAAAAATATTTACTATGCCAGTAGGTAGGCCAGAAATCACAAGGAATGCAAGTGTAGTAGAGTATAAGAATGGTCAAACAATTTATTATTTTTATTATTATTTATTAACTTGTTAAAGAAAATACAGCCGCCTAGTGGTTGGTGGGTAAAGATCCTCTCTCTTTGGCAGTCCTTGGGATAGAGCTTTGGCAGTCAAAATCCATTCTCTTCCATATGTGTTTCTAGTAAATGTGGTTTTACCTAATAAAAATTGACTCATTTGTATGGAGTACGAGATTACTTTATATAGACAAATGAACTAACTAACTAATACAATGCATCTGCACTAAATATCTTCTAACTTTCAAAATAAACTTTGTTGATAACTTTTCTTCTAAACTTCTCTTTTGAATATGAATCTTGTGTTCTCGGATAGATAATTGTTACTCTTGAATCTTCTTGACTCTTGAGCAATCTTCAAGTGACAGTTTTCAGAGGTTACAACATTGAAGTAATTGTAAGATAATTGGAATGGTTGATTTTCTCATTCATGTGAATAGAATATATACATCAATATGTAACGTTTGGTCAACTATCTAATTATGATACAACATATTTACAAGAAACTAATTATAACAAATTATTACAAAATATTTTATTTGTTTGGTCAACTATTCTATCACACACCCGCAGTCGAAGCGAGAGGTGCACAGATGTTTAGACTGGTGCGAAAATCATCAAAGAGAATGTGAGGAAGTCCTTTGGTGAAGATGTCCGCAATCTGGTGTCGGGAGGGAACATGAAGAACGCGTGCCTGACCACGAGCTACCTTTTCCCAAACAAAATGAATGTTTGTCTCAATATGTTTGGTACGCTGATGCTACACAAGATTACCGTGTAGATAGATGGCACTGATATTGTCGCAATACACCAATGTGGCCTTAGGAACGGGAAAATGAAGCTCCATTAGAAGATTGTGAATCCAACACGATTCAAAGGCAACATTGGTGACACCTCTATATTCAGCTTCAGCACCAGAACGAGGGAGAGTAGGTTGCCTTTTGGAAGACCAAGAGATAAGGTTGTCACCGAGAAAAACACAATACCCAAATGTGGAGCGTATGGTGTCAAGACATCAGCCCCAATCAGTGTCGGTGTAGGAGTAAGCTTTGTAAGAGTTATGTGCAACAGCTGGTAATATTTGATTTTGCCATTAATGTACAAGGTATGGGTGTAGGTCATCATTTAGGAAGTTATAAGAGTGAGGGGAAGGGGAGTGTATCTTGGTGGAAAATTGGGTTTCATCAAAGATAACATGCCTCAAAATTATTAATTTTCTGTTTGACAAATCAAAACACTTATAGCCTTTATGATTCAGCGGATAACCCAAGAAGACGCGCGAAGTAGAGCGAGGTTGCAACTTATGGATGTTAGATGACGGGAATAAAGGATAACATAAACAACCAAAAACTCATAGATGTGTGTATGTGGGATCTCGATGATATAAGAGTTATATTGGTGACTAATTTTGAAGTGTTTTGCCTGGAAGAATGTTTAAAAGATAAGTTTATGTGTGGAGGGAATGATGCCAAAACGATGGGGGAACAGAAGAATGAGCTAGCATCGTGCGTATCATATTATTAATTCTTATTTTGTGTTCTGCTTTTCCCAATTTGTGAGGATGTGTGGGGACAAGAGAAACAAAAAAACAAGGCCATGATCAGTGCAATATTTTCGAAATAACTCATTATTATATTCACTGCCATTGTCACAGTGAAAAGATTTTACATTTTGCAAAAAATTGTGTGTGAATGAGTTTGGTAAGTGCCTTGAAAATTTCAAATACTTGAGATTTTCTGCTAATAGGAAAGGTCCATAGGAAATTGGTAAAATCATCTAGAAATAGTATATAATGTGCATGCCATTTTATCCATACCGGCTTCTTCCAAAGTGAGCATGGAACGAGCCTGGTAGAATGAAGGAAGATGATTACTCTGGAAAATCAAGGGGGCAACATTGCGGTAAGCTTCTCGGAGACCAGATATCAGTTGAAGATCCAGACGGTGATTGTGGATAGGAGAGCCGACATTCCTCAACTCGTCAGAGAGCATCTTAAAACGCTGACAGTAAGCAAAGATATTGGGAAAATCCTTCACGCATGCGAGTGTTAGAGAATTCTTGCTCAAGGATGACAGCGTGAACATTCTGATTATCCTAAAAAATGTCAGTCAAACGATTCCAAGCTTCCATAGTAGTGGAGTTTGGTTCTAGGTTGGTGGTTAGTAGGTCAGTGGAAGTTGTGGGATATATCCATTGAAGGACCATGGAGTCAAGGGTGGTCCACTGTTCATACTAGGCATTAGAGGTATATGTTGATGTCTTGTCCTTAGTGGGGATGGATGCGGAAGAGCTCGGCCCAAATGCCACATTGGTCTTTCTCCATCTCAAGAACAATAGGGATATGGTTCTTGATGTTTGAAACAGTGATAGCAGGATGGAACTCGATTTTGGAGATTGTCGATGAAGAAGAGAAGTATGTTACCTTGTCAGAATTACGACTGGAAAAAGTGGTGTTTTAATCGTTGGTGCCGTTGTCGCTGTGATTGGACTCAGATATCTCATGAGGGAGGGACGTGCACGGCCGGAGGAAACAAGGGTGACAGAACGAATGGTGTCGTGAAGGAGATTGTGGCACTTGAGGAGGATGATCATGTTGTTGTGTGTGCGACAACGTACAACAGAACGTGGAGGTAGGCGTGGTTGCGTGATGGGGAGGGGTGCGACAACTGTTTTTGTGTGTGAGGATTTGAGAGAGAGAGAGGGGGGGGGGATCGATTGGGATGATACCATGTAAGATAATTGGAATGGATGAGTTTTCTCATTCAAGTAAATATAATATATACACATCAATGTATAATGTTTGATCAACTATCTAATTGTGATACAACTAATTATTACAAAATATTCTATTTGTGTGGTCAACTATTCTATCAGAGCCTCTCCAAGATCCATTGGATCACCTGCTATCAGGTTTCCGCTGACAGACCACCCATCATTTATGTCCACGAATCAAGTCTAATAATGCTGGTCGGGAGAGAGTGTGTTAAAAAGTCTCACATTGGATAAAATATGGCATAAACATGTGTTTATAAAGTGTGGGGTTGTGTTAGGCCTCCAATTTCTAAGAGTAATTTGGTGTCCTAAATACTTGGATCATATAAGGTCGTGCTTTCTTCTCACCCACGTACAACTCATTTAACTAAGTTGACCATAGAAGGAAAACTCTCACGTTAGTATAAAATATTATGAGTCAAGTTACCAACCAAAACTCCTATGTGGGTGAACAATGAAAAATGCAACAAATCGTTAAAAGAATAACAAAGACACAGTTGTGACATTTAGCATGAGCAATTGTTAAATTATCGATGATAGGTTATACCAGATGATCATTTGAATTTTACGGTTCTATTAAATCTTATCGTAAATCTCTCAAATTATAATATCTCATCTCATACTAGCTTCGTCTCCCTCCTTTCCCCACCCCATCAACCCACTTTTTTTAATAAAAAAGAAAAAACTTGTACAATGACTTTTAATTTTTTATGGCTAGCTTTTTGTGTTGGTAGAGAAATGAGGGGTTTACTTGTATTCTTCTTTTTTTTTTAAAAAAAGATTTTTCTTTTGTAGATAAACAAAATGTAAATATTCATTGAAAACTCACACACGCATAAGTGAAAGAGTCTGAATTTGAATCTTATTATGACGTTTGGCCTAACAATTTAATTTGGAGAAATGATATATACAACCACTTTTTGACATCTTTTGAAACAACTCTCTCTCTCTTATACTCATATGTGTTTTTATTCTCTTTCTTCTTCTCACAAGAGGAGGAAAATGATTGTCACCAAAGTTGTCTAATATTAGTTATACAAATATCACTCATATTTAATTTGTGAACCTATTGACTTTTTTAAATAACTTTGAAGTACTACCCACGTGAGGATATAATAGTCAAAAAATTGAAATTGGAATAAGGGGTGTATCATCGATAAATGTGGTGCAAGTAGTAATCTCCAAGTACATTTGTTCCATAAATGTTTGACAAATTGTTTAGATTTGGGTCAAGATCCTCGAACAAAACCCGACCGCAGTTCAAGTACATACACACGTGACAAAGTGAAGTCATTTGTTGTTGTCTTCGGATTATTAAACAAACAAACAAAAAAAAAACATCATCACAAACCAAACAAAGCCTTATGAATTTGCGGTGGATGAGGTAGAAGCACTTCAAAGACAAAGAACATGTCGGTGATGGAAAACCAACAAGAAGATAATCATAAAGGACAGTTGAAAAAGTGTCAAGGGAAAAGAACATCTTGTTATTCTCGTATCAATAATCTTGATGATGGTTGTCTTATGCACATCTTTAGTTTCCTTCCCCCTATTCCAGGTATAGCTTCTTTTTTTCAATTTTTTGTAAAATTTTAATCTTTTTGTGAGATTCAACAATACCCAGATTTTTGTTTTCTCAAATTTTGTTACTTTGATTGATTATTTTGGTTTTTAAATTGTTTTTGTTCTTTATTGGTATGAATAATTGTGTTTAGCATGGATTTGTATTTCCTTTTGTTTTGATATAAATGAAAACATTAGATTCAGTGCATGTTTGGATTCACTTTGGGAGAGTTGAAGTGATTTTGAAGAGTTGAAATTGATTTGAATATGTTTGGGGTTCTCGATTAGAATTGATTTTGCCTCTAGAATTAATTGATTTGTAGTTTTTGGCTATAAAATTGATTTCTATACTTAAATTTATTGCTCAATTTACTTTCACCTTAATGTATCTAAATCTTTTGTATGTTTGGTTCCATTTTTGGGTGAGTTAAAATTGATCTAGAGGTGTAAAATTGATTTTGATATGTTTGGTTTCTTTAGAGTAGAGTTGATTTTGCCTCCTTGGTTATACTTGAAGCTAGAAATTGTAGTGTTAGAAATTCCAGAATTGAATTTTACACTCAAACTTATTCTCACCTTTACATGAATGTATCCAAACATAAATCATTTTACCTTCAACTCAATTTTAGCCAGAATCAATTCATTCAAAATCATTTTTTCTCAGCACAGAACCAAACATAACGTAAAAGACACATTTACCTAAAATCACTTTTGTAAAAATCAATTCAATCAAAAATCAATTCCCACCACCATAAAACCAAACAAACATTAGGCTTGAGACATGGTGTTGAATTTTTTGTTGGTGTTCAGTTCATTTGATTGGTAGTCCCTTAGGCTATTTCCTTAGTCCATGATCCACAATTGATAGCATTGATACTGCGCACTTAAAACATGTAGATTGATAGCTTTGGTTGTTGATCCTTTAGGTTATATCCTTAGTCATTTGATTGTCTCGACAATATTGTTGAACAATATAAATTCAAATTGTTTTCAGATTTTTAGGTTTCAAACTGCATTGTTAGTTTTTTCTTGTTTTATTTACAAGATATTATATCCTCAATCTCCTTGTATTTATACATCCCTTGTACATACACGTTGATCCTCAATTTTGTTTTATAAAAAAAAATAAAAGAAATAAGATAGCGTGAAGTGTTTTTATCACAAAGCTGCTATTGAGTTTGCAGATCGCTTTAATACCGCCCTCGTTTGCCACAGATGGAATTATTTGGCTTGTCACCCTCGTTTGTGGCTTCGGGTAGATCGGTCGGTTAAAGACTTATCTGAACCTGGTGTTTTCCCCAATATTGAAACGGCTGTTTCTGCTTCAAGGCATGTCAAGTTAAAGTTATTTTGGTGCTAATCTAAATTTGTTTCTTGGCCGTTCTAATTACCAATTTCTTTCTTACAGGCCAGGTGACACTATTTTAATAGCAGCTGGTGGAACTCATCGCGTGGCAAACATTCAAATTAATAAACCACTCTGCTTGGTCAGTTATCCAATTCTTATTTATATATATGGTGGTGGGGGTATCTAATAAAACATATTTAATTGCCTTTTGAAATCAACAAAAAAGGAGCATATTTATGTGATCCGTAAAGCTTTTATTTTATTTTTAAAGAAGTATCCATGGAAAGAGTTTCATCTATGTTCGGGTTTTGTTAAAAAAAAATATCAAATGAGTACAAGATATTTTGTAAGTTTTTTTGTGTAAGTGAAAGTTTAGAGGGAGAGGAGGTTGTCCGATTTTGAGGTCAGAGAATGCCACCAAACTCGTTAAGTTCTTACAATGGTTGTCATAGATTACCTACCTATGAAAGTTCAGTAGCAGGAATCAAACTCAAGACTTTTTCTGTCCATGTTCCTACCGTTTGAGGCAACTCTTATTTGTGTTTTTAGTCCTTTTTTAGCGCACAATCAGAGGATATATGTTGACCAACAAAACTATAGTCATGACTAGAAAAATTAAACTAGAAATTAGGTTTTGTGGGAAGATAGTATAAGGTAAATGATTCAGATTGGGCATTACTCTATTGAGCCAACCATGCAACCTTGACATATCTTGAAATTAAGTATTCCATATAGTTTCCAGCCTTTTATGTATATTTGAAGGTCTTGGAATATTGATGACTGAATATAAGTGTCAGATGTCCAATATGCGATGAACACGAATGAGGCTTCTCTTTTATGCTTCCATGCCTCTTGGACCAATTCATTTTTTATCATTAGGGGTGTACAGGATTTGATTGGATTGAATCTGAGAATACATCATTCAATCCAATCCTGTCAAATTGGCTTGGTTCCAATGTGGTTTGCATTGGATCATTTATTATTTTGTTTTTTTTTATTGGACATTTAACAAATTGCGAAACACAATAAATATTTAAAAAATAATTTTATGTAGCAAATATCCAGCCTATCGCATGTTACAAACTTAAAATTACTCATCTTATATTAAAAGAAAACTTACACAATGTCACAACATGAGACATGGAAGCAAATTTCATTTTCAAATTAATTTGTAATTGACATAGGTTAATTAGTATTGCTACAAGCTAATGAGTTTAACCAGTTTATATATGTCACGGATTGGATTAATAATTAACGCTACATTGGGAATAGCTTTTTTTCGTTAAGACCACAAATTGGTGGAATGATTAAGAGACCAAATTGACAAGATCTTTAGAAATGGAATTGGAAGATAAGCACAACAAGAACTGCTCAGACATCCAATGCCCTGCATGATGAGCTTGCTCCCATTCAGTGTTGTCAAATATTGGCCACGGCGGCTCTGTAGTGAATTGTGGTGGCGGATTTATCGACAACCGCAACAGTCAATTTGTGAACGATGGTGGTACCGTGGCGTTTAATGGTGCCTTAAAAATGAGGATTTTTGGCTTCATGTCATGGTCTGCCGTCCACAATCAATAACACTACTCGGATTACAACACAAAGTGGAGAATTGACAGTGCCACTCCTTCAACTAACCATCATCCCTGAAGTTATGTTGAGGCTGCAGACAAATTTTTGATATTAACTTCGTTTTTTCAGAATTGTGTTAAAGGATTTAAAAAAAAACTAAAACAAACAGACCAGTTTAGGTTACATGTTATGTCTGCCAAATGCCGGCACACAAATTCTTCACTTGGTGTTTGTCTTTGTTTCTGAGGAAACAGTAAGTGTTGGTGATAGAAAATTTTCCCATATTTGCTTTTCCACAACCAATGTTCTTTGTTCAGATTGGTGCAGGTGAAATTCCAGATGACACAATGCTCACTTGTTCACGAGGCTTGGACAGGTTTGCATACTTTAAATTTAGATTGTGTAGTAAACTTTTGAAATGGTAACTAATTAGGAGTCACCTCTGTGCTGCTGAATTTCAAATGGATAAGATTGATTAAATACACAACTTGGTCCTTGAAATTGTAGGGCTATATCAACTTAGTCCCCCAAGTTATTAATATTCCAAAATGATCGTTGGAAATTGCAAGATGTAACATGTTAATAAAGTCGATTTGTTGTCAAATGTATCCTTGACGTTATTCACTGTTTCAAATTTGTCCCCAGTTAATGTCATTCTAGTTTTTGCAAATACCAACGTATCGATGAATTTGATTAAAATTTTGCAATTGTAGAGACCATTTTGGAATATTGATAACGTGATGTACCAGACTGATACAATCCTACAATTTCAAGTCAATACAAAATGTTTCTATGCCTCCGGCAATGAATGTTGGTTCATGATAAGGCAATGTGTTTGATTTTAGAGTTTGCCATCTCAAACCATATTATCCAGCAGCATGTGAAGAATTCTTTTAAATTACCACCATATATTTCATCTTTAGCATCATTTTGGTATGTGTTTTTTCGTTTTGTCTGAGCAGTGCATTCGAGTTCCTTTCCAACTGCAAATTATCAAACTTAACTGTGAAGGCTGAGCTCGGTTGCTGCTTGCTACATCGAAGCGGAAGGCTTACTATAGACGGATGTGTACTACAATGCGAATCCAATCCTCTCGATTTTCTCTCATGTCCCATCATAAGTACTGCCAATAGCAGCGACATGGTCCCGTCACAAACCAAGAGCAACAACGGTGATGGAGTATTCGTTTCTCAAACTCGTATCGAAGGAGGCGCCAAAGCCATTTTAACAAGTGGAGATCTCGCGTTGCAACGAGTAAGAGTGGTTTACGCAAGAACTTCCCTTCTTTTCTGGTTTGATGTAGAGCAAATGTAGTCAAATTGGCCATAACCGGCTTTGTGTTGTTATTTATTGTTTTGTAATTTAGTTTAGTGGAGTGATGATTCTTTTTCTAGTACTTATTCTGCTCCTTGTTGTGTACTATTATCATATGTAACAAATTTCAGTTTATCATTATCTTTATGACGTGTCATCTAACTCTTAATAATGTGATAACAAAATGATGTCATGCATTTGTATATAGCTGTAACTTTAGAGTGACCTACCAATTTATATCATTGTTTTCTTATTTTGTTTTCTTTCCTTATATGACCAAGATGTTCCTGCATGGTTGCCTGACCAAGATGTTCTTTATATTTATTATGTATGAAAATTGTCCAGATCAAAGTACCTAAAGTCACTTTAGTAGATTTTAAACAAGTATATTGCATAAAAAGTTTACTCACATGATGAAAAATAAATAAATGCTAAAATATGGTTTCAGTTGTTTATCTTGTACACAATTTATTTTTGTTTAAAATGTACATTTCAAATTATTATCTTAAGAAAGGGTGGGAATAGATTAGGTCCACTTGTGGGGTCTATGGTCTAGCCTAAATCCTTATTCAACTCGGTAAATTGAAAGAAGTCTCAACCACAAGGCTTTGCTGCGAGAGTTTCGACATTAGTGATTTGCTCTGAATCAGGCCCTTAAACCAAGGCAAATAGCCCAAAATATATATGAATCTGACATATCGGACTGAACTGCCAATGAAATCCATTTAGCCAATTAAGCTAAGAAGAAAGAAATAGATCAGAAATTGAGTTTGAAGGCCCGAGAGTACGGGAACATGTCCGGTAGGGAAGGTGTGAGATGAATTCGTGACTACAGCGACTGAGGAAGGAATCGATGAAGTCATTGCCAACTGTCTGGTATCCTGGCAGAAGATCCCCAAATAGGTTAGACCTTTTTTTTAAAATAAAGGTGGTTTAGATTTTTTTTTAGAAGTCGGTTTAACTAAAAAGGTTGTCATATGGATCATTAAAAAAACCTTTTAGGTCTATCCGACTGGTTGTTGGCCCTTTTAAATAAGGGTTAATATGTTTTTGGTCTCTATAAATATGTCAACTTTTTGTTTTAATCCCTCTAAAATTTTCCTTCGACTTTTAGTCCCTATAAAATTTTCAATCACTACTTATGGTCCCTATTTTTAATTTAATTTTTGTTTTTTTAATGAAATTGTGCAGAAATGCGTAAAATATTCTTAAAAAAATTTCTAAAAAAATTAGAAATTTTTAACGAAACACAAATTAAATATGAATTTTTAACCGTAAAAAATATAAAAATTTATATTAAATTCATGTTTTGTTAAAAAAATTCTTTTTTTTTTTTGGAGTGATTGTTATAATATTTTGAATTTTTCTAGAAAATTTTATTAAAAAATATGAATTCTACATATGAGTTTACTTTAAAAGAGGGACCAAGAGTGAAAATTGAAAATTTTATAGGGACTAAAGTTGAAGGAAAATTTTAGAGGGATTAAAACGAAAAGTTGACATATTTATAGGGACTATAAACATATTTAACCCTTTAAATAAATATGGATGATTTTTTTTACTAATAATATTATATTAGATTTTTTACTTTGGATTAAATTATAAATTTATGAGCTCTTTCAATAATTTAAACTTATTAACCTAATTATAAATTTATTAGCTCTTTCAATAATTTAAACTTATTAACCTATATTATATTACTTACATATCTAAATGTATTATTGTAAAAGTAAATTGAACTTCAAATTTGTGTATAAAAATCAATTATAGATCAAAAGCTGCAAATTTTAGTTTGAAGTAGAATCAATTCTAGTTAAAAACGACCAAACATATCATAATCAACTTACACCTTCATAATCAATTTTTGGCCACCCTAAAAATGGAACCAAACATAAATTTCATTGTCACCGATGAGCGCAGAGGATATCATCATATCCTTAAAGTGATATGGTTCAATTTAAATTTATTACTAAATTGTCATTCTCACTTCAATTTGATCCCTAACATATAAAATACATTAAATAGTTCTTAAACTATTATTAATCCATAAATTAATATTTCATTTTTTTAAAAATAAAAGAGAGAACGATAATTTATGAACTACTTTGATGGATTAAAAATAGTTTATAGACTACTTAGTATATTTTAAATTGATATTTATAGATTAAATGAATGATTTATTAAAAAAAATAAATACTGAATGGTTTAGTCAAGGTTAAAAGTTAAGTTTATTAGTACCGGGAAGGATTAACTTGAATCCTGTATTTTTTCTTTTTGAACAAAATATGTTTCACTCAAAAAGTTATCATCATTACCTGACATTTTTAAGTGTTGCCATTTTCGTATAATAACACAGTGATTGCAAGAAAAAAGCATTGTCGCATTCTAAAGAAGCAAATAAATCAACCTGTCATGCAGTGTTCAGCAAACAACCTGGAAAAATACAGAAAGTCCGTGACAAAAACATAAATGCCATCGTTTTCAATTTCATTCTATTTTTCTCACTTTCTCTTTCTTCAATTTTTCAAGCAAAATTCATGAAAAAAAATACCAAGTTGGTCACTTTAAATGCATGGTACTATGGTAGGTTTTGTTTTGTATAAGTGCGTACGAAAAATGCTGTTCATCTGATATCCCTGATTCCATATCTTAGTGAGTAAATTTTCTGGAAAAATGCTTTGTTGGTGTGATGTTATTATACAGCTGGGAATTAATTTGATTTAAACAAGCTTCTAAATGGCAGCTGGTGTCAAACATTAAACAATTAATTTTTAAAATATTTATGTTAAATTAGTGTGTTCAGACAGACACGTCCGTCCGTTTTGATTAATGCGATGATGCATGTAAATAACAAGGAAATTGTTGTTTATTGCGACAAAAAACCAAGCAAATATTTCCCGAGCGTTTGTTTATTTCATATATTTCCTAAACTGTACCCATGAATCCTATATTTTCCGGTAATGAAGAAGTTTAATTGGTCTAATGCTTTTTGTGATTCTCTCGGGATGAGTAGCATTGCCCAAATCACAAACATTAGTTTTATAACAAAATATATTTATATTTTTCATTGACACTAACAATATAATATTCTTATAAAAAATTTATTTAAGGGTATAATTAAAAGTAAAAAACACCACCCCAAAACTATGTATTACATTTTCTTATATAGTATAGATGACATGAAAAAATATATTTGTATTATTAATCTAAGACCGGAGCTTAGGTTTTTTTGATGGATCAAGTTTGTATTTTATTGAGATTGCTATTTTAAATCCTTTTAAGTTTAAAATAGCAAAATAAGTTGTGTTTGATTGAAATTGTTGTTTACCACTCGAGTACTTATCGGCAAAAAAATATCTCTATTAGCCAAACAACGCGGCATACACTATCAAACCTTTGCTTGACTACACAGGTAATGTGTGAGTTTTTCTCGTTGAGGGGATCATGGCTCCACATTCGGCTCTCAACTTCCTCCTTCGTACAACATGACTTTGTAGCTTTTGTTTTGAAAATTGATTGTTATACTCAAATGTTTTTTGAAATACATTCAAATTTATTGTTCAATTCGCTTTGATATGAATGTATTGAAACATAATCCCACTACTCTTCATTTACTTTTATTCTAGATTAATTTTTTCAAGAAAAATGCTAGGAACACTTTTTTTAACACTCATCTATTTATTTGATGAAAGTCGTATGAGTTTCGCCACTTTATTTAGAATCAATTTTCAAAATAAATATGATACTCAAATATGTTTCACCCAATAAAAAAGTAAGTGTTTAAAAAAATATTAAAATGAGAGTATCTATAACATTCAAATTTATTTTTCAATTCGCTTTGATATTAAAATGAGGGTATCAACACCATTTTTTAAAATTTGTTTTAATAAAAGTGGAGAGTAATAATCATTTTGATCTAATTTGAATGAGTTAATTTAGCTTCTTAAAAAAAAAAATCATTTTGATCCTTGAATATGTAAGGAGTAGCCACAATAGTCCCTTAATGTATGGAAATTTCAAAATAACCTCTGATTTTGCAATTTTGTTAGTCAAACTAGTCTTAACATTAAAATATTTCGTGAATTTTGTCATTTAGTCTTTCAATATATTTATTTTCATATCAGTCATTATAAGCATAGTTTTAAAACTCGGCTCGAACCGACCGGTCGAACCAGAAACCGGTGGGTAGGCCGGTTCGAGCAGACCTTTGGATCGGCCATGTAGTTAGTTCGGCGAGAACCGGTCAAAATCGATAAAACTCGGTAAAAATCGGTGACTCGGCCGAGTATTTGGTTGGACCGGTTTGAAGCAAGAACATATTTTAATTAAATTATGTTGCAAAAGTAGTGTTGGTGGGAGTCGAACTCATGACCCACCTATTAAAGAAAACTCTCTCAGACACTGAAGCACTATTCATTTTTGTGTTCAATTTACTTTTACTATGATTATAATAACAAAAGTTTGGATAAAGATCACAACCTATTTTACCATCTCGTCGAAATATTTTTTATAAATCAAATACCTTTCAATTTTCTTTTATTTATTTTTTCTGATAAAAATACCTCATAAAATAAACGTATATAATCTTTGTCAAAATCATCTTTCAAAAAAAAATCTTTGTCAAACTCATAAGCATATATAATTATCTCAACCAAAAAAAACATAAGCATATATAATTATCAAGCTTAAATATTTCATTTAAAACTCATAATAAATAGTCTTTGAAATTATGTTTGTTGGATATTCATTTTTATTCTATTCTATATGTGTCATTATTTTAGTTTTTAGAGTGATTGAGTCACCGGTTCAATCCGATTTAATATGATTAAATATCTATACAGATTTAATCTAAACACTGAGTTATCTAATCGAGTCATCCGATTTGATCCGATTCAACCATGCGGTTCAACTCAGTGACTCAGTACCTCTGTCGAGTCAATGACCAAGCCGAGTTTTAAAACTATGATTATAAGTACTTACTTATTATCATTTTAATCCCTGTATAAAAAGAGTTATTGTTAATCATTTCAATCCTTATATAAAAAGAGTTATGGTAAGTATTGATGAATTATTTCAGTGGGAGACTATTTTAATTAAAAAAAGTGTAAAATCATAGACGACTTTAAAATTTTGATATATTACTACTAAAAGTGGAGAAAATCAACACAAATTTTCAAAACAAGATAGAAAGGAAAAGAAAAATACATAGATGGGTCCTACTTTTCCAAACCCTTTTCTCATTTGTCTTTTCTCGAGAAAATCTCTCTCTCTATCTCTTCTTATTTACTCTCTCTACTCTCTAGTTTGAATTCTTGTTCCACTTGCAGACGCGCACAATGAAGGGTCTTCTCTACTTTCTTATTTATTGTTAACAACAAACAACACTTTTATTTATCATCATCATTTACACGCTCTCACTCAACAACCCTATTTCTCATCATTTCAACTTCATTCTCTCTTCAATGGCCTTTTGATCAAACCATCATTTCAGGTATTTCTGATTGTTTTTTTTGTTCATTTCATTGTTTTACTTGTTTTTGTTTCTGGGTTTTGATTTTTTTTACTCTTTTATGAATGTTTTCATTGTTGGGGTGTTTAAAGTTTCAATTTTTATTTGTATTTTTGTGTCTCTTTCCCTCCAACTTTTTTTTATTATATTTTGATGTTTGACTTGTTTTTGTTTCTGGGTTTTGATTGTTTTACACTCTCATGAATGTTTTCATTGATGGGTTGTTTAAAGTTTCAATTTTTTTTGTATCACATTTTATTTCCTTTTTAAGGGTGGTGTTTGGTTTCTGTGTGCTGTGGGTAGATCTGTTTGCTGTTTTTAAGGTTAGGGTTTTTGAATGACTGCTGAAAGTAAACCTGAAAATGGTATGCAGATTTTTTTGAAAGTCAAGAATCTGTGTGTTGTATTATCATGCACATGTGGTTTGCACATTGTTATTGTTCACGTGTTTGTATTTTTATATTGTACTTGATGTTTTAAATAGTGTTTTGGTATGATTTGTTTGTGGGTTTCATGAGCAACCATACAACATTTTCAAGCTGGGAGACTGGTCTAGTTGTATGAGATATTTGACAATGTTTTAAAACCCAGATTGAACCGGTTGGTTTGATCTCGGTTGGTCTGGCTGGACATTTTTTTATTTACTTGTTTGTCATTTGGTTCAACCATGATTAAACCAATTGAACCATGACTCTAAGGCGTCACTAGTTCAATCTATGGTGTGGTTTTTTAAAATATTGGGTTTACTTCACTTTTATGTTGTGTTACTTTATGGTTGTTTGGTGTGTTGTCCTTCATTCATTTGTTTGTTTATTATGATTCATTTGTCAGATTAATAAGATTATGTGGTTTTGATTACTTGGAGTTAGTTTGTGTAGGCCAGCATTTGTTGTTATGTAGGCAGGTTAAGAGGGTGGGTAATTTAGTCATCAGATCATGTTGTTCTGTATAAGGGAAGGTTAACACAATAATGGTTATGATAGTGACTCATGCCTTGTTAGAAATTGATTGAGACTAATGTCTTTCATTGTTGAAATGTTAATCATTTTATCTTATGTTAGGTGGAGCATTAATTAGTATTTGAATTAAGGTTATCTTATGATGGCGATACCCTACTGTTAGCTTGTGTTATGGTGATTACTTTTTTATGGATAAGCATAGCCTATTGCTAATTGTTTTTGACAATAAATATATACAATGCTGTAAAAACGGACCATGAAACTGAACCGTATGGATTTTTTAATTTTTTTTATATGATGATTGGTTGTAATGTAATCATTTTTTTTTCATTCACGAAAGGGCTGCTGATCGTTGGACGTTCAAGTATGACATCTAGTAATCCTTTCTTTGATGATATACGGAGCAGACCTGGGGTTGATCCTCCTCAAACTGAAGAGTCAACAGAAATTCCTGAACTCGTAAATGATCCTATACAGACTGTTGTTAAACCTAATGGGACTGTTTCCAGCAGTGTTCGTGAGCTTTTAGAGTGCCCTGTGTGCTTGAATGCTATGTACCCTCCAATCCACCAGGTTGTTTTTCATTGATTGCTCATTGTTGATTTGTGGGTTCCTGAGATGGCATTTGGTTGTAACTAGCAGGGGTCATTTTGCTTTTAACTAGTGTTGTCTAATAGCATAGCAAAATTTGAATAAATTAGCTAGTGCTTTGCAATACGGTATTTGGTGCAAAGTGTTGGTTACATAGCAGCGCTATAGCACTATAGCGTAGTGGATTTTGAACAAACTGCTTTTTTTTTTTTGCGGATATCACTGATTTATTCTTGCATTTTTACCTCTTCTATTTTGATTTATAAAACTAAGCACTTTGACCCCTGAATTTGTGTTTCATGTTCTGCAATGTCCCCTTCTTTTCTTAATTAGAGATTAATTGAATTCTCACAAATAGGAGAAGCTTATATGCAATAATTAATTTTCAAAATTGAAAAACAAAAAACTCATCAGGGTTTCTAGTTTTGTCAGCCATGAAGCTCACTATACTGACTTTTGGTAGCCGATTGTTCTTTCTTAGTCAATTTTGTAAGAAACAGTATTTGCAGTGTTTCTTTCAATTCAAAATGAATATAGTATGTCCTATAAATTTGTGAATTTATTAACAGCTTTTGCATTGTTCATCTCTTGCAGTGCTCAAATGGTCACACTCTATGCTCTGGTTGCAAACCAAGAGTCCATGACCGGTGCCCTACTTGTCGGCATGAGCTCGGCAATATTAGATGTCTGGCATTGGAGAAGGTGGCTGCATCTCTAGAACTTCCTTGTAAATATCAAGGTTTTGGGTGCATAGGCATATACCCGTATTACAGCAAGCTAAAACATGAGTCTCAATGTGTGTTTAGACCCTACAACTGTCCATATGCTGGCTCAGAATGTGCTGTCGTCGGTGATGTACAGTTCTTGGTGGATCATCTGAAAGATGATCACAAAGTTGACATGCATAGTGGCTGCACTTTTAATCATCGCTATGTCAAATCAAATCCACAGGAAGTTGAAAATGCCACGTGGATGTTAACGGTATTTTTTAACTGAACTTTGTTCTACCTGCATTTTATTGACTTTGCAAATTAACTAAACTGGTGGTAGTTAGTGTTATTTTTATCATGCGTATGGCTTCATCAGCTATGTAGCACCGACACTTTATATTGAAAGTGTGCCCGGTGTATGACATTTGCATTTTGTCCGTATCTGATACTGGCTACTGACACAACACCGACACATGTTGCACTCAAATATTCAAATTTCTCATATTATCGGTGTCAGCAATGTCGTTGTCTTGTCCATTGTCTGTTTTAGTGCTTCATGTCAGTTGATCAAGATAAAATAATTGAAGTAAATTAACCTCCTTGTAATTTTTTCTGCTTTTCCTTCTAGCTTAAACAAGAAAAGAAATCATATTTTAGTTGTGGAACATCTGAAAGCTGAGTTTGATATTATAAAGTGCATTATAACTTATAACCTTCTCTTTGTAGTGTAGACTTTTTTATGCAAACTATGTGAGTTAGCTGATTTCTGGGGCTCACTTTTGTTTCTAGGTTTTTAGTTGCTTCGGTCAGTATTTTTGCCTGCATTTTGAAGCTTTTCAACTGGGAATGGCTCCTGTCTACATAGCATTTTTGCGGTTTATGGGCGATGATGATCAGGCAAAGAACTATACCTACAGTCTTGAGGTAGGTGGAAATGGGAGGAAGATGACATGGCAAGGAGTGCCTAGAAGCATTAGGGAAAGCCACCGCAAGGTTCGTGACAGTTTTGATGGTCTCATCATTCAGAGGAATATGGCTCTCTTCTTTTCCGGGGGTGATAGGAAGGAATTGAAGCTACGAGTTACCGGAAGGATCTGGAAAGAGCAGTGATTGTAGACTTCCTTTCTTCATCTAAACATTATTATATTAAATAGAATAGATTGTAGTGCAAGTATTTTATGTTAGTGGTATGAATCATCTGGTAATTATATTCTGCATTGTGGTTTAGGAGGCAATATCTCTTTGCTTACTTTTCATCAAAATATATGGTCAGGAAAGGTGTAATATGACATGATACTTTTTTATATTAGATGTAGAACCTTAATGTGTGCCAAATATGGCCCTTTATTCGGAATCTACAAAGCAATTGCTTCACTCACACCTTATGCTACCAGCTGGGATATAGTTATACATGATTTTCTTGCATTGCACAGGAAGATGGTCCAAAACATTTAACATTCAACATTATTTTTTACGATGCTACAATTTGAAAGATCAACTTAGGTATTACTCATCAACACACTTTTAAGAAAATAAAGACCATCTTTCTTTTGGTGGAATTTATTCTCAGTCTGGAAGTTGACTCAGCCAATATCTTGAGTGAGATCATAGAAAAACTTCAAATGAATGAAAAGTGTTGAAGAAATTATAGTGATTGAGGGGGAAAACTTGAGAATTTCACATGTAAGATTGGAGTAAGATGAAACATGTAAATTACGATGTTATTTTAGTTTTTTGGGTTTTAAATTTCGTCATTATTTTTTTTATTGTAAATTGAATAAGAGCTTTTGAAAAGATCAATGTGATCATGCTTTTTTGTTTGATACTTGTAACCATAGTTGCTAGGAACTTAAAAAAAGAAAAGAAAAAAAAAACACCATTTAGTAGGGCATGTTTGTCCCAAAATGACAAAGCTGGTATTCCTTGTCTTTAATCTTGTACAATTGTGACATGCTTATCCAAAAAAGGAAAATGTACAGGTTTGTGACATCTTGAAACATTATCCTTTCTTTATGTAAAACCTCATTCATACAAGATCAATATTTATTTTAGAATAATAAGATCTGTTTTTGTATTAGAAAATTATTTGTTTTCAACTCCAATAGCAAAAGTGACATTTTCACTATGTTTTATGCAAAATTTCATTCATACAAGATCAAAATTTGTTTTAGAATAATAGGATCTGTAGCTTTAGAAAATTTATTTGTTTTCTACTTTAATAGCAAAACTGCCACATATTTTCACTATGTTTTATTTTCAAAAAGGTTTGTATGCGTACAGTGATTACATAAAAGTTATTTTCACTGTTTTATATACAAATCTTTCAAAAAAATAATAATAAATGGGCACATATGAAAGTTAAAGCAAAAAATGAAACAGTTTTAAGAAAACCCCAAAAATGGGAGTCCTAGAGTTCATCACATTCATAGTTTGGTGCCGTCTACCGTGAGAAAGCAAGATAGGTCATGTACTGTGAGAGAGGTAACTTTACTAGTTTTTTTTTTTTTAAGGATAACTTTACTTATTTTAGTAGGTTGCTGTACTATTTCTTACCTATTGTAGGAGGTAATATGTTTTATAGTAATACTTTTAATAATTTATTTACATATTTGTTGGTATCAATATTATAGGGTCAATATCAGACATTCATATTAATTAATTTAATATTACTATTCTCTTTGTTAGTTACTATAATATTTGTTGAATATTCCTAGTTCTGGTCTTTTTTTATTATATTATGTGTTAAATAATTTGGTCGTGGTAGAAAAAATAATTTACTGTAATTTCTATGAATTATAATTAAAAAAAATCACCGTAATGAATCACAGGAACAAAAAATCAATGTCATATTAACCATCAAATAAAAATATAGTCCAAATAATTAAATAGGTGTGGTTAATTGAAAAAAGATATGTGTTATTTGAACAACTATTTGTCTAATAACTTTTGAGACAGCAATAAATTTACAAAGAAAATTAGGTATTGACACAAAAACCAAATCAATAGAAAGAAAAAGTTAAAACATAGAAAAAGTTGTCACAAAATGGTTGTACAAATATCATTTCTCTTAAAAAAAAATAGGCTAAATTACGCTAGAGGTCTATTGAGTTATTTAATTGTAACAAATTGGTCCTTTGAGTTTTTTTGTACCACTTAGATTTTTTAAGTTACTTAATTGTAACAAGTTGGTCCTTTAAGTTTTGTTCGTACCAATTAGGTCATTTAAGTTATTTAACTGTAACAATTTGGTGGATTTTAGATCTTAAAAATGTAAGTTATTCAAGGCCTTAAAATTACAATTAAATAACTTAAAGGATCAAAGTGGTACGAAAAATACTTAAATGATCAACTTGTTACAATTAAATAACTTAAAGGACGTAAGTGGTACGAAAAAAACTTATAGAATCAGCTAATTATAATTAAATAATTTAAAGGATCTATCGTGTAATTTAGTAAAAAAAAAATGTTAAAAATGTATGTTTTAGTCGTATTAGTCAACTTATGTGTATGTATCATTTAAAATAGTAAACTTTTTGGTTAAGAGTGTTTAGAGTATTTTATAAATATATCATTTATTCACCAAGACTATTTATTTGTCTAATAACCTAGTTAACAAGAAAAAACATTGCTCCTTCAACTAAAATAGTACAAATTGACTTTCGGTGAAAGAGGATCTAATAGTACAAATTTGAAGATCGGGATCTTTAGTGTACTTCATTCACCGAGAATATTCCTTCGATAACCTTGTGAGTCTATCAAAAATGTTATCCAAAATCATGTTTTACTCTACGCTATCAGATTCCTTATTGGTTTGAATGAAAATTTCCAAAATTTTTAACTCATAGATTCTTCTAATGGATCATTTTTCTCGGTTTTGATGATCAGAATCTTTGGTATAAGTCAATTTGACGACCATGACCTACAATTGTTCTAAAGTGATAGTTTGTCAGGTTAACTTATCTCATATATTCCGATCGTCAAAATTTGAGTTTCTGGTTCATTCTTAGTTCAATTAGGTCATATCCAACGGTTGGAATGAATGTATTTTATATCGTTAGTTGTTTGGGTCTATTTCAGAAAATTAGGTCATCTATAGTCGATGTACTTTATAAAATTCTCATAGAACGGAAGTTAGTCTTCGAAAGATTTTCATAAAGCCGAAGTTAGTCTTTGAAAGATTCTCATAGAGTGATAATTAGTCTTTGAAAGATTCTCCTAGAACGAGAGGTTAGTCGTTAGAAGATTCTCATAGAATGAAAGTTAGCCTTTGAATGATTCTTATAGAACAAAAGTGAGTCTTTAGAAGATTCTCATAGAATGAAAGTTAGTCTATGAAAGATTTTTATAGAGTGATAGTTAAGCTTTGAAAGATTCTCATGGAATGTGAGGTTAGTCTTTACAAGATTCTCATAAAGCGGAAGTTAGTCTTTAAATGATTCTTATAGAACGGAAGTTGGTCTTTAGAAGATTCTCATATAATGGAAGTTTGTCTTTGAAAGATTTTCATAAAACGAAAGTTAGTATTTGAAAGATTCTCATAAAATGATAATTAGTCTTTGAAATATTCTTTCTCATAGAATGATGGTTAGTCTTTGAAAGATTCTCATCATACAGAAGCTAGTACATGAAAGATTTCTTAACTGTATGTTTATGTACCATGCATTACCTATTATAGCGAGTAATAGTATTATTATTTTTAAAATAAAGTGGGTAATAGTTATTAAAATTATAAGTTTTTAACAAAACACGAGTTAAATATGAATTTTTACTTTTTTTGCGGTTAAAAATTCATACGTAATTTTACTTTTTTTGCGGTTAAAAATTCATACGTAATTCATGTTTTATTTAAAAATTATATTTTTTTTGGAGAAATATTTATAGTATTCTATGCAATTTCGTTAAAAAATACAAATGCGTCACATGAATTGACTTAAAAATAGAGTGAAAATAGTGATTGAAAATTTTTTAGAAACTAAAAATTGAAGAATGATTCTAGAGGAACTAAAATGAAAAGTTGATATATTTATAAGGATTAAAAACATATTTATATCTATTTAAAAATACCATAATATTCTTTCAAAAAAAACCATAATATGTAATTACTAATGTTATTTTTATTTATAATTATATAGTTATTATCATTAAAACTAAATCAGAAATGATCAAGGCATATGAGCATTGCCAAAAACACCCTTTGTTAAATGTAATTTCAAAATCAATTGGTATTTTTAAAATCAATATATGTAGTTAAAAGAATAGAATCTTAGTAGGTCAAGTGACCTATAAATCTCAACCATTCAAAATCTTTCTAATACATCTAATGGTTGACATCTATTTTGCAAAAAATAAAATAAAATTCAAGTCTCCTACGGTAGGAGACCTAAAGAGGTCTCCCACCGTAGCCTTTGCCTCATAGTTTTGTCCTATAACTTTGAAATTTGAATAGCTTATATGATTATTCTTTTTTGGCAAACAGAAGATTATCTAACATGTTTGGATTCCAAAGAAAGAAAGGAACTCTCTACACCCCCAACATCACTTTGGAAGTACACATCCAAACAAAACGTAACTTTGAACTATTCAGAAGTGCATTTATGAGAAAAATATATCGTCCGAAATTATAATTCTGAAATCAAGTGGTATTTTTTTTTATAAAAAAACAAAAAAAAAAAAAAAGGAAAAAAAGCAAAAAAAAAAAAAAAAAATCAGGTGGGGGAAGTTGCTCCTCAAACAGTGCTTGCATTTGTTTCATCAACTACGTAACAAAAATTTGACAAACTACAGTGAAATAACCAAGAAGAGAAAAAAAAACCACTTCAATATAAGTTACCAACTGAAAAAAGTCTTTCGACATTATAATGCACCCAAGGCCTTCCTCTGGGTTACAGTGAAATTAGATTAAATGTCCCGCAAAAACATAATTTTGACTCGTCCTTTTATTCTTCAAATGCAGATCTCAAGCAGATTTGGCCAAATATGCATTCCATCCTTGTACACGGTATTCGTGAGCAGCCTCGGCAGGATTTGCTGCCTTGATGATACCACGTCCAACGATGATAATGTCACTTCCTCTATCATGAACGACCTGGAAAAGAACATTTTGTTAAGATCAGTATGCTCAAATATAAGAAACAAAAATACGGGAAAAAACAGTTGAAAAGAGTAGAAAGACGATGGCAAAAGAAGCAGCTGAAACATAATTTCAACACAAATTAAGGGGTTGGGTGGGAAAACTACCATATCTATAACACAACCAAGTTTTAAGAGAAATAAAAGACATAAAATCAACAACCAAAAGCACGTGATAGAATTGTTTAAACACAAACAGATGTTCTAAACTGCAGAAATATAATCGAACAACCAAAGAAAAAAATAGTCTTGATACTTAAAAAGGCTTGAGAAACAAATTAGCTTCACAAGGTAAGCCAGCAAGCGAAGAATTTATTTTGATTCTTTTATTTCCTATCCAAATGGTGATATTTATGTATTAGCCCCTGAAGGATAGAATATCTTGACAACACTTGTTTTAATTCTGTTTCATTTAATGTTGATGCAGAGGCCTACCTCGGCCTTCTGTCTGATTTTAAGATGGTACAGTGGCCCTGTCTCTTACCCCTTTTCATCCAAATGAGTTACTTTCAGTATAATAACAATACCATATTATTTTGATCATACTTATCTCAGACACATGAGTAAAAGATTCATGGCAACATGTAAAAACTTACAGAATATGGAGTGTTATATTGCTGCCCTAAACCATCGCCACCAGTCACCATTTGAACTCCAGGAGTTGCCTGAATGAAAGAAGGATTTATGGGTGCCCCTGGCCATGATGCTGGATTGACGGATATGAAGCCAATTACAAAGTCGGAATGTTCCTCAGCAATTTTCAATGCAGCAGCAGTATAATCTCCCTTGGCGAGGTTACCGGCTGAACTCATTTCAGCAAGCAGCAATAGTCCCCTGCCACGAGGCAAACCCTGAGTATGGTTCAAGAAACATGTTACGCTATCAATTAGATTCTTGCTATAAAAAAATGATATAATAAATATTAATAATGGAAATGACTATCTATACAGACCTTCAATTTTAGTCCATCCACGATTCCAGGACCAGAGATTATGTGAGCATTTACTATGTGAGCCCAATCCAATATGTGAAAGATCCCTCTGTAGATATTAAAATGGAACAATGTCATATTGGCTTTAGATACAGATGAGGAATCTAGAAAGTAAAGGAATACAAGATGGTTGGGCAAACTATACCCGGCATATTGCATGGTTACTGTGTTACCAATGTCAGCAAATTTACGATCCTCAAAGATTAAGAAGTTATGTTTCTCTGCAATCTTCAATAGGATAAAGCATACATTAGACACCACTAAATCAGGAATGTAAAAGATTCCTTAGAACTTCACACAAACATATAACTCTTAAAACATATTAAGACATGAGATCATTATTCTGTTTCAGTAAATGCTAGGAAATCTTTTAGTAGACTAATTGTCAATAATATTAGGATGAAAGCCAAAACAACATGAACAGAAGAGGTTTCTTTTAGAAGTATACCGAGAGAAGCTTAGAGCCAAAATCAGGAGTAAAATCTGGCAAAATATCCACATGAGTCTTAAGCAAGCATATCTCAGGTCCAACCTGTCAGAAAAAATGAGACAAATTAGTTAAAAGACAAATAATTGGTATGTCCAAACCAGTGTTGTCAAAATTGCAGATCGCGGAAAATAGCGGTTTGTTCAAATTCCGCTCTGCAACACTGCTATAGCGCCACTATAGCTGCCATTTCACGATATTATGTACTAAATAGTGTATCACGGAACAATAGTAGTTTGTTCAAATTTCGCTATGCAATAGCGCTATAGCTTCTATTTAACAACACTGGGCCAAACTTCCACTTACAATCTAGTTGATGATGATAAGCCAGAGAATACAGGACTCTTTCAAGTACAGAAGAAAGAAAACAACTTTTGTGGACTAATTAAGAATAGATAAAAGTGAATTCCTCTTTTACATGAGAGGCTTCACAAAAGAATGAAAATATCTCACCTTCTCGGCAATTTCAAGCAATTCAACTGCAGTTCCAACATCTGCAGCCAAACACAGATTACTCTCCTTCTGAGCCATTATCTCAAACAACTTCTTTCCTGTTGGATTCTTGGACAGATTTGCCCTTTCCCCAAATGACAAAGACTTGACCTTGGTTATTGGCTTCTCAACCTTTGCCAGAGCTGCAACCTTCCTATTCTCATCTAAGAATTTTGTAACAACCCCTACCATCTCGTCATCAAGTCTTCCATGATCCCTCAAAATTTTCACCATTTCAGTCAATTTAATAATTGCGTGAAGCTTGATGCCATTCTCCTCCAAATTTTCCCGCCCACCTTGCTCTCTATCAATCAGGACAACCGCATCAGTGATCTTCAACCCCACAGAACGTAGCGGTGCAGCTGTTTCCAAAACTGATGTTCCACTAGTAACCAAATCTTCAATTATTAAGCAACTTTGTCCAGGCTTGAAATCGCCTTCGATGGCTTTAGCAGTGCCGTAGTCTTTGACTTCCTTACGACGCATAACCATGGGGATGTTCTGAGCAAGAGAGACGCAAGTGGCAATGGGTAAGGCAGTGTAAGGAACACCACATACAAGATCAAATGAGGTGGAAGAGACAGAGGAAATTAGGGTCTGCGAGATTTGCTGGAGGAGAGAGGGATAAGATATGATGAGACGAAGGTCAATGTAGATTGGTGAGGAGATGCCAGATTTGAGCTTGAAGTTGCCGAATTTTACAGCTGATATCTCATGGAGTTGAAGAACAAGAGATTCTACCAATGATGACGATGCCATTTCCTCACAAATAATATTCCCTTTTAACCTGTGTTATTCAGTGTGCACTCGTCAGTTGAAAAATCTAAAGAAGCATGAATGTAAAAATGCAAAGGATATTCAAGTATTTGACTTAAAATTTTCAGCACTTAAGGGATATGAATATATGATGACAAAGACTTCATCATAACACTCCCACATCATGGATAATATCATAGATTAAGATAATTTCTACAACATGATTTTAAATTACAACCAGAAACCACATAGATGCATTCATCCTCAATTCTCTGCAACTTCAGCAATTTAAAATCATGCCTATACCATTCATAAAGTAGAATAACAAAAAGTGGCATGAAAAAACAAATGAATAACTACTTTGTGATTTGAAAGAAACCACAATACAAATTTAAAAAACAAAGATACTAAACCATATTTCAACCAAGCAAAACATTAACAAACATTCTAAGCAACATTCTCCATACACTTCCCCATTTCACCAAAAAAATCCGTTCTTTCTCATCTTATAAAAAAAGTCGAAAAAAATGAAATCTACCTGCCAAATACACCCACAGTGATGAAACTCGAGACAAAGGAAGCAATGTGCACAGACAATAGGCGATATAAAGGTGAAATGCAAGTAGTTCAAAATTCAAATTGGTACAAATGTGAATAGCTCAAACAATGGCAGCAAACATTCTTTGTGAAGAAAACAATTATTGATTGTACAATGATTTTTACCATAATCATCTGAAACAATATTTTCTACAAATGAACCTTAAGTGCTTGCTTGCTACATCTACCAAAATCAAAAATACGCGAGAGCTACACCTCAGAAAAAGTTTGTTCTTCAGCCCTTTTTGTGCACTATGCTTAGGACTTGTTTGTTTACGATTATAAAAAAAATTATTTTTGATGTTTTAGTTATGTTTGTGTGTAAGCATGTTTCGAACACCATGTTAAATAAACTGATTTTTATGTTGAAAATGAAATATCTATTTTTTTTAGCTTTTGAAAACATCATTTTTAATAGAAGAGAGAAATATAAAATCTCTTTGAAATATCTCACAGTTAACCACTCTATTCAAAAACCATGGATGGAAACATCTCACTCGAAAATTTATTAAGGGTAAGATATCTCCATCCATACATAATCATTGAACATCAAAATCATTTTTTTATAGTCCGTAACAAACGGAACCTAACAGTAACAAAATCACTTATATACAAATAATCTCTCATTTAGAAAATCACATAAAAATATATGGCAGCAAACAGTGTAAAACTTTTCTACACATGCATCCGATCCTACGAAGCACAGACTCGGACACGAACACTGGACACGTCAACACCATTAATAATATAAGAAAAATGAGCAAAAACTAAAATCAATACCATTAATCAGAACAGTGAAATAGTAACAACATGCATCTGCTTCGGTTTTGAGCGAAAAGTTTCAAATGGAGAAATCGTAGAAGCGAAACAGAGAGATAACACAGAGAGAAGTACCTCGGTTGAAGCAAAACGGAGCTGCGGCGGAGACGATACGAGACGGCGGCGCAGAGTGGGTAGTGAAGAGTGTTGAGTGGCTTTACTAATGTATATTATTCTTTTGGCAATGGCTGAGGTTTAAAGAGAAAAAAGGTAAAATAGAATAAAGCCTGTTTTGATGGCTAGTTTTTTAGCTTATGAGAATTAGTTTACGTAAATAAATAATTTGTTTTGTTAATTTATAAATTTTTATTAATTGATAATCTACTCCGACAATCTTATTACATTAGTTGTTTTGCATAAGCACAAAAACAAGTTAATCCAAACGTACTCATGACGTTTGGATGAAATAAAAACCTAATAATGAATGCATATTTTGTGTCGTTTTTTAAAATTAAAAATTAATCTGCAACTTTTTTTTATTAAGAGGTTGTTCTATAAGTCTTCTCTAGCACTTCCTTAAAAAAAAAAAAAGTATTCTCCAACGCTTTCTTTATATTTTTATTTATTTGTAAATATATATAAATAAATGTGTACCGACAAGACAAAGGTAGTTGGACGCAAGTAGAGTACCAATTAGAGGGAAGGTACTGATGCAAAGCACTCATCATCTTGGATGTGCGGTGGTAAGAATTCTCAACCTTAGTCTGGAAATGCACAAATAACGATGCTCATCATCAATCTCGACAGACAGTGCTAAGAATACTTCGTAGCATTGGTAAGAGCAGCAAAGTGGTTGATGAGTAATTTGACATCACCAGTGTTCTGAAGTCAAGGGAGAGAATTATGGTGAAATATTGACTTAAACATAGGTAAATTGATAAGTGGATTGGAGGGTTGCTCTCTCCCTCAATATAGGTAAATTTGAGTCAAATTGAGTAAACAATTTTGGTGTGTTTGTTCTTCTACTAATTTTATATCTCTTACTTTGCTTTAATTGTGGATTTGCTATAAACTTTTTTTTTTACCTTAAAGACTATTTTATTAAAGAAAGTCTATCAATAAATGAAAATAGACATTATAACTAATACAATCCCCGGTAATAGAATCGACATAAGTGGGAGATTGTTGATGAACATTTAGCGCTAAACCACATTAGAAGCATCTGATTATGCTATAAGATTAAGAAAATACATGTATTTCGCAGATTCTAAACCCTTCTGCAACCTCTGAATCTGGTAAGAAAAAGACTTGTCAGTAACTAGCAGCAACGTTAACACCTTCATTATCTCTCATCACAACATCCATGATTGTCAAACTCACGAGTAGACTCGTACGAGTCTAGAAGATAAAAATGAGTGGAATCGCGCATATAATCGTTTTTTCGGTAGACTCGTACAAACTCGCGAGTGTATTACAAGTTTATGAGTCCATGAGTTTTTTTTTTTTTAAAAAAAAACAATTATATTTGAATAAATGCTTAAACTAAACGACATTTGAAAGGAAAAAAAAATGTAGAATCCTCAGTGACATACAATCAATAATTCAGATGATTGAAATTGGGAAAGACATGCAAAGTTAAATGGAAGTTTTGAGGATTTAATTTAATGATGGAGGAGTTTTGTGGGAGGACAAAATTGGAATGAGGTGGCAACAAATGGATAGCAGAATAAACAAATTGGATATTAGGGTTTACATGACTATCTTCCAATTTATAATAGATAGATAGATGATACAGCAACGTCATCATTCTTCTCTAGCAAATTGTTTAAAGAAAGTCATGTGCTAACTTGACACATGCTTCCTCTCATCTCAACAAAATAGTCATTTTGGTTTGTCTAAAATATAAGCAAATGTGTGTTTGTACCATATTTATCGTTGTTATTCTTAAATTACCTTCAAATAATGTATGTCACATTTTCTAATAACCATTTTTTCTCATGAAACAAGTTCCCTCATGAACAATTTAGGATACACAAATACTCCTTCGTTCTAAAATGCATGTCGTTGTTTGATCATATGCATTATTTACATAACCTACTTTGATCGTATCTGATTTTTTTTTTTTGAAGGATTGATCGTATCTTTTGACTATTATATAAAGACTTGTTAGTATATAGTAATATGTTGTTAGCTTTGATCCAATGAGTATTTTTTAAATATCAGTTTTTTATAATAGATATTTTAAGATATTAATATCAAAATTGTGTCCTAACATATCTGAAGTGATCAACTGTAACATATATTTATTTTGTCCTAACATATGTAAAACCTAATGAAATACTTATTAAATGAGTGCAACTACTTTTTTTTAAAGGGCTTTTCTATCATGTGCAAATTTGCACATGTTAAGAAATTTAAAATAGTAATTTTACATTGGAACTTGAACATATTGTATTAAATATATAACTTTTTGTTAAATAATTGTTGGTTTCAATAAAAACTTGCTACTTTTAGTTATCTTAACATGTGCAATATTGCACATGTTAGACAAACCCTTTTTTAAATGATGCCATTATTGTTGCTTACATATAAGACCGGATATAATATATTATTAAATTTTAAATGGTTAAAAGAATACGTGGTTCTAGAAAGTTTTGTTCATTTTATTATCTCAAGTTGGATTATTGAGTAAATAAAATTGAGAAACCAAATCTCTCAAAAAGAAAAATGAGGGTAATAATTGAGAAACCAATATCACAAGTTATTATAAGTGCCGTTGAAACAAACTCGTGTTCCCTTATCAAAATCTTGATAAAACAAAATCTCAACGACTATAGGAACAGGTGAGTTGTGTTATCCGTTGACCCTAACATAGAAACGTGCAGTCCTCGACCTTAGAAGATGTTAGTATGGATTATTTAAGATCCATGTTGGGGGATAAGAAATTAAGAATGGCCTTTTACCAAGTTTGGTGAAGAACAATATTTTGTCGAACCACGTTTTTAAAACATCACGCATGATTTTAGAAGTATACTATCTTGGAGAATAAAAAAGTCTTGTTTTTTTTTTTTTTAATCCAGAAGTAAACATGTGGAAGGAAGACAAAAAATATGTATTTCCAAAGTGAATAAGATAGCATGGAATGATTTTGTGCCTAGGAAATCACTAGTTAGAATCTTTGGCACCCTAGTCATTTTACCGTCATTCAACAAAAAATTTAGTTCTTTGGATCGGCTATTCCACTAATCTTTACTCATTTATTTAGGCCGCATCCTGAATATCTACATGTTTTAAGAAGATCATTTGCGATCCTCTCTACAAACACAATGATATTTAACCATCAGAGTCACACTCATTGATTAAAAAAATATTCTTAATATCTTTGTAAGTGCTGAAAAACCTTGAATACAATAGATACGACTTTAATCCTTGCTTAAAAAAAATAGATACAACTTTAATCCTAAATATTTCAACATGAGTAAATCAATAATGTAGGTTATAGGTGCTTAACTCCTTGTTTCCGATATTCTCCTCAAGAGAAAACAAACGATTTCCATTTTTCCCTTTGTATTCTTCCTCACACAAATTCCAAATCCGCCACCGCCATCGTGTAGATCAAATGAATGGTGGTGCGACGAGGGTCTATGTCCTCTGCACCACCGTACCTTTCCAACGTGCAGTTGCTCTCTCTGTCGTCGTAAAGGTTGGTTTGTGTTTTTGGTGTTTTTTTTTCTTCGTTTGGTTGGGACGTTGGTGGGTTTCGTGGTGTGTCGTTGGATGCTTGCCGGCGGTTGTTTGGTTTTCGTGGCTCTCAGACTATTTGATTCATTTTCTCTCTTGGTTGTGGTGGAGGTTATGTTTGCTCGCAACATATGTGGTGATGCATCGGTCATGATGGTGGTAATGGATCATATCTAGGTTCGCTTATGAACGGTTATGGTTTCGATGAATCTTTGGTTGTGTTGGTTTGTGGTGCTTCATGGCAGTTTTCATGGTGGTGCTGATTTTGGGTCTTTTGTGGCGGAGCTCGTGGTGGTTTTGGGTGGTGGTGCTGCACGTGGTGGCTGGTGTTGATTTTTGTGGTGGTGTTTGTGGTTGTTTTTGGTGGTGGTTAATGATGGTTATGTTTTCCCTGTTGTATGATGGTACAAGGGTTTTTGGTTGGCTTTTGCGGTTCTTTGTGAGGTGTATTTTGGGTGAAGGTGCTTGGGAGAGCTAATGGTGGTGTTTGGGGTTTTATTCCCGGCTATTTTTCAAAGGTTGTTGGTTGTTGTGTAGGTTTTTAATTTGGCGTTCAGGGGTTGTGTGCGAGCAGCGGAATGTGGGTGGTGGAAGTTGTTTTTGTGGCAGTTGTGACTATGTTTGAGGATTTTGGTGCAACTTTTGTTTATGTTGTTTCGTTGATCGTGGTGTTAGCTTTGTTTTGGTATTTCTATTTATTGATTTCGGAGATAGCCATTTGTTAAGAGGCGTTTTCTATAGGTTTTGTGGATTTTTTTTTTATTCACCGGTGTATGGTGTATGGGTTTTCCATTGGGGGCTCCCATCTATCCTTTGTATGTTGATAATTTTAAGACTCCTAACCTAGCACTCCTTGTACTAGTTAAGATTCATTGCGATTTTAATAAATTCCATTTTAGATTTTTCATAAAAATAATAATTTAGGTTACAGGGATCAAATACTTGAGATAACCTGAATATATAATAACAATAGTTTCATTTCACAATTATAATAACCCCATTCTTCAATTTCCTTAAGTTCTTGAGTGTATGTGTGGGAGAGATTACTCTCTTTATTTCACTCTACAAAATTTGGTGTGAAGTCGGTCAAGTCACAATAGATACAACAACATCGTAGGTAGAATGGCCGGAAATAAGACACTCTCTTTTGTGTCAAACAAAATGGACTCACTTATAAAATAAATAAATAATCATAAATTAAATAAATGAAATAAAGATAAATATTTTTCTATGATAAACTCAATAATCATAATATGATAAAATCATATAAGTGAAGTTAACAATATTTTTCTTTTAAAAAATATATTCTAATATTTTGACATCTAATTAATCCGAATATGTACAAAATAAAGTCTATACTAGTCTACATTAAAAAAATCCAAACAAGTGCTACCTTACTTAAAATATCAAAAGGCATTGATCTTATGAGAGATAATATGAAATCATTAGAAATGTAGATATATACTCTATTAATTAGAAAAAGTGTAGTAAAAGATAATGAACATATCCATTTGACGGGTAAAAGAAAAACAAACTGAAAAAAAAATACTATTTATAGGTTATAGTTGAGAAATTGTTGAAACCAATCTGTTACTAAATAAATACATGTCACATTGTAATGTACAAAATTTAACACGCTCCCATGTAAGCGCGTTCAATGTTCCTTTGGTGAGTCAAACATTCATCACAACAACAAAAGAAAAACACAAAATCAATAATAATATTTTATTTAATGTAATTCTCTCATTGACTTTTCATGCCTCCAATCATTTCCATATGCTTCAAATCAAAATCATAAACTATATGCAATTTGTCAGAAATATATTCTTTGGATAATAATTCAATTTCCTCAGAGATTGATTTGAAAAAATTCTATCTTTTCTAGTACATTGTATGTTTTTCTTTTTTCATTGATTCATAAACACCATGTTTTGATTTTGATATTTCTCTTTTGGATTTTGACAATAATTTTTTTTTTTGTTGTAGAGAATAAGCTGGCATTGGCTCATGCCTAATTTCAAGTGGAGGATATAAATTATCTGATTTGTAAGATTTTTCTGTTGGATTTTTTTTTTTTTTTTTTAGAAATTATTCCC